>WBZP01000086.1_pt1 | contig 132754 bp, 101 predicted proteins | sample 5204301 | NCBI WGS metagenome assembly WBZP01 (sample SAMN12412401, study PRJNA552823) | activated sludge metagenome | isolation source: activated sludge from nitrification reactor of wastewater treatment plant... | place: USA: Pennsylvania | collected 2017 | reverse complement strand
CGGTCATCAAGGTCAGATAGGGTGCGACAAACGCCCACTCGTCATCACTGACGTCACTCGGATAGGGTTTTCGTGTCATGCCTTGAGTTTACCACGCTCAAGATCAAAGTGCATAACAGGCTCTAGCATAGGAATAACTGATGCAAGATAGCGACATCACCCTGTTACGCGCTGCGATCGGCATTGCTGCCAGCGCCCGCGCCCATGGCAACCACCCGTTCGGCGCGCTGCTGGCCGATGCGCAGGGAACTATTCTGCTCACTGCCGAAAATACCGTAGTGACCGCACGCGATATTACAGGCCACGCCGAAACCAACCTGGTGCGCCTGGCATCGCAGCTCGACAACACTGTTCTCGCAGGCTGCACACTCTACACCAGTACCGAGCCTTGCCCAATGTGCGCTGGTGCGATCTACTGGGCGGGCATTCGCCGCGTGGTCTATGGCTGCTCCGAAGCCCTGCTGTATACCCTGACTGCCCATACCCCCGAGGCCGATGCGCTGCTCCTTGGCTGCCGCGATGTATTTGCGCATGGCAAGCACCCGGTCGAGGTGCGCGGCCCACTGCTCGAAGACGAGGCGGGCGTTGTTCACGAAGGCTTTTGGTAAGCGCTGGTCGCCCGCGCATTCATCGGGCTTTTGCTTACCAGAAAGCAAATACCTTGCCGCCACAGGCGAGAGACCTGCTTCACCCGAATGTGACGATATCGTCAGGCACATAGGCTCGACATTGGCGCGGCCCTCGGCTATAATCCCGCTACAGTGTACGCCACTTCAGAGTTGACGAAAGCCCAGTGCCACATCGCCGCGCAAACCTGCTGCTAATTATCGCTATGCTCCTGGCCTGGGCCGCCACGCCGCATCCCGCCCCGGCGGCTTCCGAGCGCCTGCCTACCCAGCTATCCAATGCCCCGTTTGGCCTGAATACGCACCTGGCGACACGCTACACCGAGCTTGAGCACATGGATGTTCCGGCCAGACTCGTGGCACAGACCGGTGCCAGCTGGGTACGCGAAGACATCCAGTGGTGGCGCGTACAGCCCACCCCCGATACCTGGGACTGGTCGTACACCGACGCGGCCTTTCGCGCTTTGCTGCAACACAATATCAATATCGTTGCCGTGCTGGGCCACCCGCCTGGTTGGGCCACACCCGACGCTACCGATAGTGCCACCGATGTGTCGTTTGCTGCGCCCGACATCGAGCGCTTTGCGGTGTTTGCTAATGCCGCAGCCCAGCGCTACGGTCACTATATTCACCATTGGGAAATCTGGAATGAGCCAGATAACCCCCTGTTCTGGAAGCCTGCCCCCGATGCGAATGCCTACGCGGCGCTGCTCAAGCGCGCCAGCATCGCCATTCATGGGGTTGCGCCGGATGCGCAGGTGCTTTTGGGTGGCATTAACCCTTTCAACATCGCATTTTTGCGGCAGGTCGCGCAAGCTGGCGCATGGGGTAGCTTCGACATCCTGGCGATTCACCCCTACATCGACCCGGCCACGCCCGAAGAAGGCAACCTGCTCGCTGCTGCCGATAACGTGCGCGCGTTGGCGGCTCAATTGGGGCCAAAGCCCATCTGGGTGACTGAAGTGGGCTGGGCGAGCGGCCCTGGCGACCACGATGCAGTGGGCATGCTCAATGAGCAAGGCCAGGCACAAATGCTGGTGCGCGGGCTTCTACTTCTATGGCGTGCGGGCATCGAGCGTATTTTCTGGTATACCCTGAAAGATGACCAGAATAATCCGTATGGCCTAATCGCATTGGGCAATGGCCGCGCCGATTATAGCCGCCTGAAACCCGCGTATTATGCTTTCCAGACGCTCGTTCGCCAGACGAACGGTGCCGAGTTTATGGCGCTGAACGATCTGTTTACCCGTACTACCGTGCTGGACTTCGAGACGTTTGGGGCATGGCGGCGCGGCGACCAACCTAACGGAATGTTAACACCAACCAGCACCCAAACACATAGCGGGCGCACCGGCGCGCGCCTCGATTACACCTTCCCCTCACGCGGCAACGACTATGTCGTCTTTCTGCGCGACCGGCCAGCGTTTATCCCTGGCGCACCCTACGCATTAGGCGTGTGGGTGTATGGCGATGGCTCGGGGCATCAGCTAAAGCTATGGCTGCAAGACGCAACCGGCGAGCTGCTGCAATTCACGCTTGGCACAATCGGGCCACCCGGCTGGCGTCTGCTCGAAGCACCCATTAGCGGCATCGTGCCCGTATGGAACCGCATCAATACTGCCGGGGATGGTAAAGTGCAATTTCCGGCGCGTATTGCTGCACTGGTGCTCGATGATGGCGACGACCAATTTATCGGTAGTGGCTCAATCGTGCTCGATGACATCATTGCGCTCAGTGGCCCAGAGGCTTACGACTTCCAGCTGCGCCAGAACAACACAACCATCGACATTCTCTGGGCACCGCAAGGGCAGCGCGCCGCAATACGCACCCAGGCCGAGCAAGCCGCCGTCATTGCCATTGATGGCAGCCTGAGCACAGCTAGCGCTACTGATGGAAAACTAACCTTTTCACTCGGGCCTTCGCCAATATACGTGCGCCATTCATATTGACAGGACGCTAAATCATCCTAGATCAATCGCATTCATATAATAAATGACGATCATAGCGAGCCAAACAAATACTACTGTTTGTTAATGTAACGCATCCGTAAACTCTTCTGTAGATTTTTAACCGCACTACATGCTATAATTTTCGATACTGGAGGAAAGCCAAGCGTACCCCACCACAACATGCTGTAACCCCTTGGCGCATAAGGTGATGTTTGATCAGGCAACATGGCGGCGGCAAATTGCCGAACAATTGAACGGCTTCGCGCGCAACCCACGGCAAGAAATGCAGCTTGCCGGGGCGCCTAGCATGATCTCGTACCTGGTTGCGCGCACCCTTGCGCCCTTCCTCGAAGCCTTCCAGCGCGAACCGATCGCTGCCGTACTGACACTAGCTGCTATTAGCCATACCCCCGGTGCCGACCAGATTGTTCAGCGTGCAACCCGGCTGCGCTATCAATCAGCCGCCCAGATCGACCGCGAGCTGCGTGCTAGCCGCGAAATGCGTGTTACTGTCGAGCAACTGCTGCTTGAACTTCAGACGATTGCGCTTGTGCGCCAGCGGCTGAACGGCAGCCGCGAAGAATGGGTACGTACATCGCTGGATCGCGAGCTAGAACTCTTCGCCAGTGAGTTTAGCCAGCTACGGCACGCACTCAACGACCCAGGCTGGCAAACGCGCTCAGACGCGCTTCGTGCATTGCGCAGCCGGAAGGGCCGCTACTCACCCGCCGACCTTGTGCTGATTCACGATGGCCTCACCGACAGCGCGGCGCATGTGCGTGCGGCTGCCGCCCGCATGCTGGGCCAGATCGCCGAACCGCCCGGCGCGCTGCTGCAAAAAACATTAGTGCGGGTGGCCTTGCACGACTCTGATGCAGAAACCCGCATTGCCGCCGCCCGTGCGATTGGCATGCTGCGCGAGTACCTGGCCTCGCCACAACTACTCGAACAGATTTCGGCATGCCTGTTTAGCGATGACAGTTTTGTTCGTTCAGCAAGCGCGCTTGTACTCGGCGAACTTGGCGACATGGTGAGCGCGCCACTCCTGATCAAGCATTTATCGCGGTTGCTTACCGACCGCGACCCCTATGCCCGCGAGGCTGCTGCGCGCGCACTTGGGCGCATTGGTGTGGCTGCTGCTACGCCTGAAGTATTCGATGCCCTGCAACAGGCAATCGAAGATGACGAAGTGACGGTTCATGAAGCTGCTAGCGATGCCCTGAGCCGCTTGCGCGATGTGCGCCCGGCTCAAGCGCTGGCCGTTAGCGCTCGGGCGTAAACGTACATTGTTTGTAGCACACGGCGCGGGGCATGCGTATGCTCCGCGCCGTGTATTATACTGGGTTGGGCTTATATGGCCTGGTGCAGCGCATGACGAGCGAAAGCTCTAACGCTATGACGTCGATTTAGTATCTCTCAGATCAGATGCGCGCACGCGGCGCGGGCCATCTTGCACTGGCCGCAGCATCCGCATAGTTACCACAATGAGCACAGCGCTGCATAAAAGCGCCAGTAACACATAAACCAGCCACGGGCTAGGCACAAACAAGCTCCCGCCCGACACATCGGGGCCAAGTGGCACGCGCGTGTAAAATGCACTATCACCGCTCAGAATTTGCATCTCGCTGGCCTGTAGCGCGATAAACGGATGCAGATACAGAAAGACCCCTGAGGCGAGCTTGAATGTAGCCGAGTTAATCCATTCCGGCGATACTTCGCGCCCGAAGATGAGCGAAAACATAACCGCGATGAATGGGATGCCGAGCAGCATGAGAATCACCGTGCCCAGCGCCAGGCTATTTGCGCCGAGGGTTGTGCGCATCGCCGCCGACCAGAACACTCCGATCGAGGCATAAAACAGCGCTGTCGTTACTAAGCCTGCCAGCGCAATCAACACTTCAGTAAGGCTTACCCCACCGAATAAAAACGCCAGGCTCATCAGGGGCACGATCGCCAGGATCAGCAACAGCGCAAACGAAAGCGCCGCCGCAAGTTTGCCCCACACAATTTGCCAGGGCGAAAGCAGTGAAGCGATCAGCAGATCATACGATTGGCGCTCTTTTTCGCCAGCAATACTACCGGCCGTAAGCGCAGGTGTAATAATACATACCTCAACCAGGGCAACCGCACCAATCAGAAAGAACATGCTCTTGCCAATAGTTCGCCCACTATTCAGATCTGTAGCTGAAATATCGGCGATGGCAGTATAGAACAGCAGCGCCACCCCGCTCAGAATAAGCAGGTAGACGGTGAGCAGCACAAAGGCTCGCGCGCCGCGCATACGGCTGCGTAGTTCTTTCACCAACACAGGATTAAATTCCGCCATTCGCATGCCTTCTAAAGCTAGGTCGGGTGCACAATCCAGATTCGGGGTAGAGATTTTGTTGCAATTATACCAAACACCGCCATATATACGTGATTGGGTTTTTGTTATAATACCAATAACTCATCACCTTATGGAAGCAATACGAATCGCCTGCGCGTAGGAAGTTAACTCTTGCGCGGTAAGGCTGGCGCGGTGCTGGTACAAACATTGCTGATCTACAGAATATCGACGATGCAGAGCGGCCCGTGTAAAGGCACCGCGCACGAAACCATTTTAGCAGTACAATAGGTCTCAGAACTGTCGATACGCTGGGCGTTCGCATTGCAGCGCACCCAGCAGTGGCTGCACGCATCGTTGCCGCCAGGCTATGGCAGCATCGGCACACTGGCTGTGTACCCTGAACCCAGGCACGGCCGATTGCGGCGTTGCTGTAAGCGAGGAACAATGTGGATTTCGGAGTAGTTACTATTATTGCGCAACTCGTATTTCTCGAGTGTATTTTATCGATCGATAACGCCGCAGTGATTGGCGCAATGGTCACCCGGCTGCCAAACGATCGACCCACCCCCTGGCCGTCGTTTCTCGGATCAATGCTGCACTGGCTCGATCCCATCCTCGGCTCACAGCGCGAATCGGCGCTCAAAGTAGGCTTATTCGGAGCATATGCTGGCCGTATTCTCATGCTCGCATTGGCGAGCATTATCATTCGTAACCCATGGATGCAGATTCTTGGCGGGCTTTATCTCATTTACCTCGCTGTCAGGCATTTTGTCGAACGTTTCCAGCATCATCAGCAGCGGCGCGCGAACCCCGAGCAACCGCCAGCGGCGCGGCCACAACGGGGCTTTTGGGGCGTGGTACTTACCATCGAGCTAGCCGATCTTGCCTTCAGCCTTGATAATGTTGTGGCTGCTGTATCGCTTTCCGAGCGGTTGTGGGTGGTTGTTTTGGGGGTAGCGATTGGTATTCTGGTTATCCGCTTCGCCGCAACCCTCTTCACGCGCCTGATTTCGTGGGAGCCAGCCCTTGAGCATGCTGCTTACCTACTCCTGGTGGCGATCGGTGGTGAGCTGCTGCTTGAGCATTGGGCTGGAATCGAGCTGAACGATCTGACGAAATTCGCTATCTCGCTAGCCATCCTGGCACTGACGGTGGTTGTGGCGCGCGTATATGCGTGGACGAATGCGACGCACACGCCCAAAGTCGAAAGCGATTTAGGCTAGCTTCTGCTTAAGTAGCCCAACTTCGCATTGGCAGGTATGACTTTAATACTCTTATGACTTACGCAGTTGCGTCATCGTGCTTACCAACGCTGTGCGTTTCGCCTGCGGCAGCATGGTAGAACCGATTATTGTTGTATGCGATTGTTCCGCGCGACGCACGGAACAATCGCATACAAAGAAAACATCAAGTACCGCTCTGCCGAAGGCTTAGCACACCAATGCACATTCTTGCGTTTCTACGGCTATTTGGGAATGCGAGGTTCTGCATTAGGAAGTGGTGGAGCGAAGGGGACTCGAACCCCTGACCCTCTGCTTGGAAAGCGGCTTAAGCCCTCCAACACATACCGACCGATAGCGCCATTTGGCATCAGAATGCCAAGCAAGACAAACGTTCTGCGACTGTCAACGACAGTAAACGCCCCGAGATTTCCTTCAACACTTCCCCAGCGCTGGCCGCACGTAGGTATAGTGTGAGCAGACGGCACAATCGCTAATTCCCATGTGCGCGCTGTAGCGGCCTCGGGCATAAAAGGCCGCGGCTTCACCGCTGAATTCTCAATCGGGTTGCTGACAATTACGAGCGTAACAAGTGCGGGGCGTAGAGCTATCGCCGATTCGTCTTCGCTCTACGCCCGCCCCCCTACCAGGCATCGCCGAAATGATTCGGCGCCGAATCCATGGGAAATGGGTGTACGAATTTTCGCCACTAGACCGTTTAGTTATAAAGTAGCCCTTGCTGTTCCGTGTAAAGCCCGGCATGCCTATAAATATCGTCCGACGAATGGCATCATAAATTGTCGAGCGGCTGGCAGGAGTAATACACTGACGCTGACCCGTTTAATTGTGTTAGGACGTATGCAGTTGACGGATTGCGCCTGCGGCAGCACGGTACGCTTCATGTTCGGTGGGTGCGGTTGTTCGGCGCGGCGCGGAACAACCGCACCCACAACGATCGGCAAGGGCTATGCTGCCGCAGGCGCAACGCCACCAGTACGCTGCCGAACAACGCACCTGCGTAACTCCTATGTATATCTGCCCACACCCGCCCTGAGTATATATTCAAGGTTAGCGAATGAGCGAGGCACCCAACCCACAGGAATTACGCAACCGTGTTCACCAGGCGCTTGCGGCAATGCTAGCCGACGACCGGGTGCGCCAGGCGCTTGAAGCAATGCTGCCGCTACTCGACGCGCAAGCCGCAGGGCCTGTTATCACCGGGCCGGTTGCCAGCGCGCGCGACACAAACATTGCAACGAACCAGACGAATAACACTATCACGGTGGTGGTTCCGCCAACCAGCGCCCCGATCGACCCCAAGGCGGCACGGTTGGCCTGGCTGGAACGACTGAGCGTTTTTTATGGCACGCCACCCGATGCCCCGGAGCTGGATATGCGCTTGGTCACTCCGCGCTTGCTGGAAGACTTGCGCTTGCGACTGGTGCGCGGTCTGATAGAATGGCCCGCCGATTCGCCACCAGCGACGATTGACGATATTGTAGCGCGCAGCCGCGTGGCTTTGCTGCTGTGGCCGCTAATCACCGCGCCCCTCACCGGGAATCCGCGCTATGTCCTGCCCATCCGTTGGGTCGAAGCGTTCGCAGCGGTCGCAGCAGGGCCACTCGTAAGCCTTGTTAGCGAACACCAGAAACTTTGGTTTCAGCATCCCAAAGAAGCACTGCTCGAGCATTTGCTCACCGCATTGGCACAGCCGCAATACCGTCAAGGAATTCAGAACCTGCTTGTCTATGTGCGTGATCTTGCGCGCGACGAGCAAACAGGTGCGGTTATCCAGCTCGCCCAACAGATTCCCGACCACCTGCTGCCGCCCGCCGCTGCCGCACAAGCAACCCCGCTGCGGCTGCTGGCGCTTGGCCTGGGTAGCGCCTTGGCCGGCGCAGGCGCGCTGGCCGCACTAGAAGCAGCCAGTGGCCACGCTGATTTGCTGCTCCAACTCGTGCGGCAGCTCGTGCAGCAGCTCCAGCCGGCCAGCGCGCCTGCAACCGAGCGCCCAGTCGAGACCGCGTCAGCGCACCCGCCGCGGGTTGCGCCAAATATTGTACGCACGCCGTCTGGTACTCTCAGTATGCCGCTAAGCGCTACACAATGGCGCGACGAGCTGGCGCGGCGCGACGAGGTGTTTGGCGAACACGGCCTGCGCCAGTCGCTGGTGCCGTACTGGTGCTATGTGCGCAAAGATACATACACAATTGGCGGGTGGGAAAAAGGCGACCCAGCTGCTCGCATTGCGCTGCCAAAGTTCTGGATCGCGCGCGTGCCGATTACTGTGGCGCAGTATTATGTGTTTATGAATGCAGGTGGCTACGCCACGCGGCGCTGGTGGACGCCGCACGGCTGGGAGTGGAAGCGTGCGCAGAAACGCGAGCATCCATGGCGGTGGGGCGATACGAGTTTTAACCGCGCCACCCAGCCGCTGCTCAGCGTAACCTGGTACGAAGCAAGCGCCTATTGCGCCTGGCTCAATCAGCTGTTGACTGGTGTATTACCCGCTGGCTACCGCGTGAGTCTGCCAAGCGAAGCCGAATGGGAGGCTGCCGCTGCTTATGGCGCTGATATGCGGCGCCGAACGTATCCCTGGGGCGAGACCGCGCCGACAGCACAGCGTGCGATTTACGATCGAAAATGGGAAAAAGGGCCGCCCGATATTGCGACCTGCCCTACTGGCGCTGCCGCCTGCGGCGCGCTTGACATGGTGGGGACTGTATGGGAATTGGCATGTAGCACGTATAGTGATTACCCAAGTCGCAGCGGAACTATCGCCAAAGACTTTACACCTGGTAAGTACGATGTTGCAGATCGTGGTGGGGGTTATTGGAATAATAGCATAAATGTTCGCTGTGGGGCGCGCGGCAGGGACAACCCGGACGGCAGGATCGGCGACGACGGATTTCGGATTGTGGTGGCCGCTCGCTCGCACTAATGTGCTGTTTTCTAGCTTCTGAATGCTTTTTTCTGCGTTCCTGAATTCTTCCTGCTTTGCAGAAGTGTCAAGGTTTTTGTTATAGCAGGCGGTGCGCGAGGTAGCCTGGAGGGGTCTGGGGAGGCTACGCCTCCCCAGCCGCGCGCAGCGCGAATCGCATTTTTTTGCAAATAGTAGGGATGTATGACCGATAATCGCCAACAGCAAATAGTCCAGCTAACCGCCGAGATTGCCGCCCTTCAGCAGGCAATTGCTGCGCTGGCTGCGCTGCCGAGCGAGCAGGCGCGTTTGCGGAAGCAGCTTGCCGAGAAGCAGCGCCAGCTCGCCGCGCTCGAGGCTGCTAGCACACCTGCTACGCCTGCGCCAACAATCCAATCGCCCAGCGCCGCGCGCGATGTGAACATTGCCACCAACCAGACGATCAATAACTACGGTGGCGCCGACTCAGCCGAGCGCGCGGCGCTACTGCGCGAGTACCTCCTGGGGCTGGTTGGTGCGTGCAACCGCCTGTCGCTCGCCGACGCCGACAGCAGCGACCCGACGCGTGCAGCGGTTGAGCTGGCAGCAGTGTATACGCGGCTGGAAGTCACGAGTACTGTGCCACTCAGCAAGGAAGAGCAGGAAAAGCGCCCTGGCAGGCAACACCGCCAACTGACCGCGCTGGAGGCGCTGGCGCAGCACAACGTTCTGGTATTGCTTGGCGAGCCGGGCGGCGGCAAGAGTACCTTCGTCAACTTCGTCGGCTTGTGCCTGGCGCAGGCGCGGGTGGGCCAGGCGGGCTGGCTCGCGCAGCTTGGCAGCGAATGGCCGCACGGCGCACTGCTGCCCATCCGCATCGTGCTGCGCGAGTTTGCGGCCTGGCTAGCCCAGCAACCGCAATTGCGCGACCGCAACAGCCCGGCGCCCTGGCACACATGGCTGGCAGAGCAATACGGCGCGACCGTTGCCAATGCGCTGCGCGCCGAGATCGCCGACGGCCGCGCCGTGCTGCTGCTCGATGGGCTCGACGAAGTGCCGTCAGGCGCGGAGGGTCAGCCGCTGGCGCAGGTGATGCGCCTTATCCCACTGCTGGCGAAAACGGCCGCTTCCAGCCGAATACTCCTGACCTGCCGCGTGCTCGATTACCAGCAGCCCAGGCGGCAGCTAGCCAGCTGGCACACCGAAACGCTCATCCCGTTCTCCGACGAGCTGCGCCACGAATTTATTGGCCGCTGGTACGCCGTGCTGGCGCGGCTCGACCGGCCACTGAATGGCGATGCCGACGAGCTGTGTGAGCGATTGCGCGCCGAGGTTCGCCAGCGGCCCGAGCTGCGCCGCCTGGCTGGCAACCCACTGCTGCTGACCATGATGACGCTGCTGAATGCCTACGAGGGCCGCCTGCCCGAAGAGCGCGTGCGACTGTATGAGAAGTGTATCGAGTTTCTGCTGCTGCGCTGGCGCGCCGAGCGTGGCGAAACACCGTTGCGCGAGCGGCTCGACCTGCCGCAGTGGAGCGATAGCGACCTGGCGCGCTTGCTCGACCGATTGGGCTTTGCCGCGCACAGCCGTGGCGTGAGCGGCGACGGCGAAACTGGCACCGACCTGCCCGAGACGGTGCTGATTGACACCGCGCGGGCGTTTTTCGCCGCCTACGACCCGACGCGCGCCTACGCCCGTGCCGAGGCGTTCTGCCACTACATCAGCCAGTTCAGCAATGGCGTGTTGCAAAAATTCGGCCCCGACACCTACCGCTTTCCGCACCGCACCTTTCAGGAATACCTGGCAGCGCGCCGATTGGTGAGCGACGACGGCTGGCCAGACGCCGAGCCCGAGTTTGTTGACCGGGCGCTGGCGCGCGCTGCCGAGGGGCCGCAGTGGCGCGAGGCGCTGCTACTGGCCGCGAGCCGGCAAGTGGTGCTAAACGGCCAGATCCGCCCGGTGGCGAACCTGGCCGACGCGCTCTTGGCCGAGCATCCCGAGCGCACGCCAGCATGGGCGCACAACGCCGCGCTGGCCGGCGAAGTGCTGGCCGAGGCCGGGCGCGAGCGGTTGACACGCCTTGGTGCAAGCGGCATACGCTTGTGGCAAACGACCGTGACAGCGCTGGTAACAGTCATGGAACATCTGGATGCCAACGGTCAGTCAATCGTCCCCGTTGCCGAACGCATCCGCGCCGGCCGCGTATTGGCCGAATTGGGCGATCCGCGCTTCCCAATAACGATTGACCACTGGCGCGCCGAGCCGTTTCCCACAACATTCGGCAACCCGCCCGGCTACTGGTGCTCTGTTCCAGCCGGAACGTATACGATTGGCGGATGGAAGAAGGGCGAGCAATCTGCCAATATCGATCTGCCGCAGTTCTGGATCGCGCGCTTTCCAGTTACGGTGGCGCAGCTAGCGCTGTTTGTTGCCGAAGGGTATGGTGCAAATGCGGTGCGCTGGTGGACACCGAACGGATGGCGATGGAAAAAAATGCAAGACATACGTCAACCCGTAGCCTGGAATATGAGCCGGTATCACATACTGAATCAGCCAATGATTGCGCTAAGCTGGTACGAGGCCGCAGCATTCTGCGCCTGGCTCCATGAGCAATTGGCTGAAATACTGCCAGCAGGCTACAAGCTGCGCTTACCAACCGAAGCCGAGTGGGAAGTTGCCGCCAGCTTCGCACCGGGCGCGCCGCGCCGCATGTACCCGTGGAGCGATGACGAGCCAAGCACAGAGCTAGCGATCTTCGATGAGAGCAGCGACAAGCGCCCGGCACCAGTGGGTACATGCCCGGCGGGCGCAGCCGCCTGTGGCGCGCTCGACATAGCCGGGAATACGTGGGAATGGTGCGCAAGCAGTTATGGCGCGTACCCAAAACAGAGCATGACCAGGCAAAAAGACTTTACAAGAAATGCTTGGGATGTGCCACTGCGCGGCGGTTCGCACCTTGGTAATAGCACAAATGTTCGCTGTGGGGCGCGCGGCAGGAACCTCCCGGGCGACTGGATCGACGGCTTCGGATTTCGGATTGTGGTGGCCGCTCGCTCGCACTAATGTGCTGTTTTCTGGCTTCTGAATGCTGTTTTCTGCATTCCTGAATTCTTCCTGCTTTGTAGAAGTGTCAAGGTTTTTGTTATAGCAGGCGGTGCGCGAGGTGCGTGGAGGGGTCTGGGGAGGCTACGCCTCCCCAGACGCGCGCAGCGCGAATCGGCGAAACTATTGTATATAGAAGCCCGGTCTCGCTTCAATTTGCTTCTGTACACCTTTGCAGGAATGCATACCGGCCGTGAATGATATAGCGCGGAGGAGGCGTTGCCAATGTCAGAAAATCAACGTATTGCTCGGCTTCAAACCGAGATCGCGGGCCTCAAAAAAGCAATTGCTCTATTAGCAACGATGCCTGATGCGCGCTTCCCCCTGGAGGAAGAGCTTGCGACGAAGGAACGCGAGCTGGCCGCGCTCACCGACGCGGCTGGATCGGCGGGAAGGACGCACAGCCAGCAGATTGGCGAGCACGCCCAGGTCGGCACAGCGATTGCGGGCGATGTGCATGGCGATGTGAGCAGCGTGCAGCAATCGGGTGGGGTGAACTTTGGCAGCGGCAACACCATCGAGCAGATCGGCGATATCGTGGCTGGGGATAAAACGGTGAACGAAGGGCCAAAAGTATATGGCAATATCACCAGCGGGCGTGATGTGAATATAGCAACGAACCAGACGATCAATAACGCCGTTGACAACACGGGTGCGCAGGGCGTGTTTCATGCGCCAGTCACGATCAACTATGGCAGCTCTCAGCCAGCCGCCAGCGTCCGCGAACTGACCGTCGACGAGCAGATCGCCCAGCAGCAGCAGCGCCTCATGGCGCTGCGCGGGCAGCTCGCCGATCTGCTCCTGCAAGAAGCAAAATTTGGCTCGGCTTATGCGCCATCGTATGTTACGAGTGGAATGCGCGAGGCGCGCGCCAATATCCAGCGCACCAAGCAGACGCTGCGCGACCTTGGGGCGACAGTGAATGATCATCCAGACGACACGAGTAGGTAAGCTAATCGCATACGAGCTTCAGGAATACATCTATGAACGACCAGGCAGAACGCCGTGTTCAACTCCAGTCCGAGATCAAGCAGCTGCGCGCCGCAATCGCCTCCCTCTCGATGTTGCCTGACGCGCGCCGCCCACTGGAAGCGCAGCTTACCGAAAAGGAAAGACAACTCGCGGCGCTTGAAGCATCCGCGAGCAAGTCGCTGGCTGCGCCAACAATCAACTCGCCCAGCGCCCTGCGCGATGTGAATATCGCCACCCAGCAGGTCATCAACAACTTTTTCGATGACGCGCCGGGCGAGCGCGGCATCGATCTGCTCAACGATTACCTCGATACCCTCGCCGACGACTGCGACCAGCTGCGCCTGACCCGCCTGCGCGAGCGCCGCCAGAGCGGGGCCGAGCGCCGCACCGCGCCAGCGCTGCGCTTGCAGGCGGTGTATACCAGCCTGACCACCAATGGCGAAAATGTTCAAGCTGGCAAGCGCCATGTACGCCCGCTCGGTCGGATTCGCCAGATCGTAGCGCGCCTCCACCGACACCAGCCATTCGCCGAACGTTGCTCGCCCGAATATGCTCGTGGTGTCCATATTGGTGGGCAAGAGCAAGATGCAATCGATTACACTTGCGCACCTGACGCATTCGGACGGATTGAAGTCGATACCCTGTTTCATGATCGCTTGCCGGACGATATGACACTATCGTTCAATCTTACGCGCCCCGAGCTGGCAATCGAGGCGATTCATGCTGAGCGCCGACTGGTGCTGCTGGGCGAACCCGGCTACGGCAAGAGCACGGTACTGCGCTATTTGGCGCTGCTGCTGGCGCGCCGCATCCGTGGTGCCACGGTCGATCTGTTTGGCTGGCCGCCCGACGAGCTTCCCATACCCATCTTGTGCCCGCTTGGCAGCGTTGCCGCTGCGCTCGACGCACACGGCGGCGACGCCGACAAGGCGCTCTGGCAGGCGCTTGGCGATGTCCTCGACGGCCCGCAGGGCATCAGCGCGGGCCTGAGCGATTTCCTCAAGCCGACACTGCGGCGCGGCGTGTTGCTGCTGCTCGACGGCCTCGACGAGCTGCCCACTGGCGCAAACAACGACGGCCCGCGCCGCCGGGTGGCTGCGGCGGTGCAGCGCCTGGCGGGGCGCACACGCGCCCGCATTGTCGTTACCAGCCGGGTACTGCCCTACCGCGCCGCGCCAGATTGGCAGTTTCCCGCCGAGGAAAGCTGGGCTGAGCGCACAATCCAGCCGCTAGCCTTTGGGCAGGTGCGCACCTTTGTGCACGGCTGGTATGCCGCGCTGGCACCCAGCGACCCCGACCTCACCGCCGAGCGCGCCGAAACGCGCGCCGAAGCGCTTATCGGCGAACTGGCGGCCAACCAGCGCATGCGCCCGCTGGTACAATCGCCATTGCTACTCACTATGCTGGCGCTGCTGCACTACAACAGCGACGGCGAAATCCCGCGCGACCGCGCCCGGCTGTACCACGAGTGCGTCCAGCTCCTGCTTGAACGCTGGGAACCTGTACGCACGCCTGGCCTGCACGGCCGCACGTCGCGCTTGCAGCAGCTGCTGGCGCGCCTGCCAGGGCTGGAAACCGATAAGCTGCGCGACCTGCTGCATGCCCTGGCATTCGAAGCCCACGACGCGCCGCCCGGCGACGACGGGCGCGGCCAGATCGACCGCTACCGCCTGACTGGTCGGCTGATTGAGTTTTTCAAGCGCCTGGGCAGCAGCGAGCCGTCGGCGCACGCCGATACCTTCCTGGAGGTAGTGCGCGAAGAAGCTGGTCTGCTGGTCGCGCGCGACGACGAGACGGCGTTTGTCTTCCCCCACCTGACCTTTCAGGAATATTTAGCAGCCTGCTGGCTGGCCGAGCAGCCCGATATGATCGAGCAGGCATATAAACGCTGGCAGAGCGACGACCGCGAGCGCTGGCGCCAGGTGCTACTCTTGCTGGCCGGGCGGCTGCGCCAGAAGGGCCAGAAAGATATTGAGCGCGACGGCGTGCCCTGGCTCGACATGCTGAGTAGCGCCACTGCGCGCGGCCAGGCCAAGGATGCGACCCAGCGCCGCCGCGACGCCGTGCTGGCCGCATTCAGCTATGCCGAAATGGGCGAGCGCGCCGCGCTTGCCACCAGCATGCGCGACCTGGTGACGCAGGTTGAAACGCCGCTGCGCCAGGCAATCGTTCACCTGCTCGAAGCAGCTGACCCGGCAATCGGCGCAGAAGACCGTATTGCAGCGGCGCGCATTCTAGCGCGGCTTGGCGATCCGCGCTTCCCAGTGGAATTAGCTCAATGGCGCAACGAACCATTCCCGACCGATTTTGGTGGAACCGGCTACTGGCGCGCGCTGCTAGCTGGCACGTACACGATTGGTGGGTGGGAAGAGGGTGAAAAACGGGTGAAGCTGAAGCTGCCGTCATTCTGGATCGCGCGCTACCCAATTACGGTGGCGCAATATGCGCAGTTTGTCGATGCTGGCGGGTACGGAGCAAAGGCCGAGCGCTGGTGGACGAAGCAGGGCTGGCAGTGGAAACGAAGGGGTTCAGAAACAGTTGAGCCTCATCGGTGGGGCGAGTTATCGTATCATCGGGAGAATCAGCCGATGCGCGCGCTAAGCTGGTATGAGGCAACCGCCTTCTGCGCCTGGCTGAACGAGCAGCTAGCGAATAGCCTGCCCTCTGGCTACGAGCTGCGCCTGCCAAGCGAGGCTGAATGGGAGGCCGCGGCTAGCTTTGCGCCGGGTGAAATGCGCCGCGATTACCCTTGGGGCGCTAATGAGCCCACGCCCGAGCGAGCGATTTATGATGCAAGCGGACTGAGTATGCCCGCCCCGGTTGGCTGCTGCCCGGCTGGCGCAGCCGCCTGTGGCGCGCTCGATATGGCAGGCAATGTGTGGGAATGGTGCGCAAGCGACTGGAACTCTTATCCACAAGGCAGCGCCAAAGAGCAGAAAGATTTTACAGCAGATGATTGGGTAGCGCTACACGGTGGTTCGTACCCTAGTGATAGCACATATGTTCGCTGCTGGGCGCGCAACAGGAACAACCCGAACTACGACAACGACAACGACGGTTTTCGGATTGTGGTGGCCGCTCGCTCGCACTAATGTACTGTTTTCTGGTTTCTGAATCCTGTTTTCTGCATTCCTGAATTCTTGCTGCTTTGCAGAAGCGTAAAGGCTTTTGAAATACGGGCAGTGTGGGATGCGTTGTGGAGGGGTTTGGGGAGGCTGCGCCTCCCCAACTGCGCGAAGCGCGAATCGCGTATTTTTTTTGGGAGGATGGATATGCCCAAAACCTTCCGCCACCTGTGGCCGCAGCTGGTCAGCTTCGAGAATTTATGGCTTGCCTACCTGGCAGCGCGGCGCGGTAAACGCGCCCGCCCAGGCGTGGCCTCCTACGAACTGGAAGCTGAAACGCGATTGCTGCGTTTGCAGGAGCAACTTGAAGCTGGCGAATACGTACCGGGCGCATACCGCACCTTCGTCATCCGCGAGTGGAAACGCCGGGTTGCCTCGGCTGCGCCGTTCGAGGATCGGATTGTCCATCACGCGCTCTGCCGGGTGATCGAGCCAATTTGGGAAGCGCGCTTCATCCACGACACGTATGCCTGCCGGCGAGGCAAGGGCACATTGGCGGCGCTCGATCGCGCCCAGCATTTTGCGCGCGGCCACCGCTATGTGCTTCAGATCGACATCCGCGAGTTCTTCCCATCAATCGACCACACTGTGCTCGAAACCACACTGAGCCGCCATATCGCCGACACGCGTGTACTCGACCTGTGCCGGCAGATCATCGCCAGTGGCCGCGATGTGCTGGCCGAGGAATACACGCCGCACTACTTCGCTGGCGATGATCTGTTCGCCTTGTTGCGCCCGCGCGGCCTGCCGATCGGCAACCTGACCTCGCAATTCTGGGCGAACGTTTACCTGCATCCACTCGATCTGTTCATCAAGCAAGTGCTGCACTGCGGCGCATATGTACGCTACTGCGACGACTTGCTGCTGTTCCACGACGATAAGTCCACACTGCACCGCTGGAAGAATGCTATACGTGAGCACCTGGCCGCTCTACGCCTGACCCTGCATGAAAACCGGGCGCAGCTTGCGCCAGTTGCCGGCGGCTTTCCTTTTGTTGGCTGGACGGTTTACCCATCGAAACGGCGTCTCCGTCGGCGCAATGTCGTGCGCTTCCAACGGCGCTACCGCGCACGACTGGCCACCTATGCTGCGGGCGCAATCACATTCGAACAGCTTAGTGCGACGGTGCATGGCTGGATCGGGCAGACCAAGCATGGTAGCACCCTTGGCCTGCGCCGCGCACTATTGCGGCAACCCATCCCAAAGGTGCAGCATGCCTGATTCGCCAATCTTCGCACGCTGCGACGAGCTGGTGCTGTGGGTCTTGCGCGCCACTGTGCGCTACCCGCGCCACTATCGCGCCGCGCTCGGCAAGGCCACACAGGAATCGGCGCTTCGCTTGCAACGCGAGCTGATCGCAGCTGCGCGACGGCGCGATAAGCGCACGGCTCTGCAATCCGCCGACGAGGCACTACACGAGCTGCGCATGCTGCTGCGCCAGGGTCAGGCGCTGCAACTGCTGACACTCGGCCAGTACGAACACGCCGTGCGCCTACTCGACGAGGTCGGTCGGCTGATTGGCGGCTGGCGCAAAGCGCAGGCGCGCGCCGCCACTGCTGTCGCAGACGATCATCAACAAACACCGGACGCTTGAGACCGAATATTGTTTGCCAGCTTGTCACTCGGCTGCTTAGTGGCGTACAATACCGTTGGGCTTGCCGAGACGGCGCACCCAATGTGCTGCGCCAAACGCTGCGGGGCGCGCAACAGGAACAACCCGAACAACAACAACGACAACAACGGATTTCGGATTGTGGTGGCCGATCGCCCGCTACTCTCCTGCCGATGCATCTGGCGACGCATAGTGCCCGCCGGCGGCAGACTTTTGCGAGCGAGCGCGGCAACGCCCAGGCTGTAGCGACCACCCTTGTGGTTGCCCAGCCAAACACTGCGCCGCTTCGCTGGGTTAGTAGCGCCGATCGATTCAGATCGATGCGAATGCCCGGCGCGGCGGCACCACGCAAAAGAAAGCACACAATGAGCGACGATCCAGAAACACTCCAGCGTCAGATTACCGAGCTGCAGCGCCAGTTGGCTGCGCTTCAGGCCAGCACAGGGCCGAGCGTCGCTGGGCCAGTCAGCGCCGAGCACGATGTCAATATCGCAACCAACCAGTGGATCACCGTGCTTGGCTCGCTGATCTACCAGGCGCCGCCCGATGCCCGCCAGCGCGAGCAGTTGGGGCGCTACCTGCAGCGCCTGGCCGCCAAGTGGCAGCTCCTGCAGCTGCGCGGCCTCGACGAGCAGCTCGACAAGGGTCGCGGCATGGCCTTGTCGCATGTATATGAGGTAATGGCTACGTCAAACAGAGTAGAGTACGCTCGTGGACCGGCAGGTGTTATCCGCCAATTTTTCACCGATGACCTACTTACCACGCTTAGAAATGAGTATAATCCAGATTTTGTCTTGCCCACGGACGCACTTTACAAAGCAAGCAGCCACTTCACAGATGGTTCAGAAGACGAAGATTTCGAAGTTGTTTTGACACAAGCTCTACTAGTATCACAAGCGGTTTTTGAGAATCAATGTGTAGTTCTCCTCGGCGACCCAGGTAGCGGCAAATCGACGTTTATGCGTCATCTGGCCTGGGCGCTGGCGCGCCATAGCCTCGACCAGCCCGAGCAAGCACCCACACTGTTTGGTTGGCCAACCGAGGAGCGTGTGCTGCCGCTGCTGCTGCCCTTACGCAAGCTCTCCGGCAAGATCGCGACGGATGGCGCACGCCCAGCCGTTGTTTCAGCCGCGCTGAGCGCCGAGCTGGCGAGCGAATACGACGTGCGCGACGCCGCCACGCTCATCGAGCAGGCGCTGAATAGCCAGGCCACGCTATTGCTGCTTGATGGTCTCGACGAAGTGCCGCTGGTAGCCACCACACAAAGCGCTAGTCGCGCTGCCACCGTGCAGGCGGTACGCGCATTTGCTCAGCTTTATCCCGAAGTTCGCATCGTGCTCACATGCCGCACTCGCGCCTTCGACGAGTCGCTGCAGGCCGAATTGGGCTGGCATGTCGAAACGCTAGCGCCGTTCACGCTTGGCCAGGTGCGCCATTTCGCGGCGGCCTGGTACGCCGAGCTAGCTCACTGCGGGCAGCTCGACCAGGCGCAATCCACCCAACTGGAGCAGCGCCTGGTCGAAACGATTGTCGCCAGCCCTAAACTGCAGGACATGGCTGGGACGCCACTGCTGCTGACGATGATGGCGCTTATTCTGTATAACAAGGGCGAACTGCCGCGCGACCGGCCAGAGCTGTATAAACGGCTCAACGAATTATTGCTTGGGCAGTGGGATAAGGTGCGTGAAGGGCAAAGCTTGGCCGAGGCGATCGGCATGCCCGACTGGACCAGCGAGCGCATCATGCCGCTGCTCGACCGCCTCTCGTACGAAGCGCACGCCGATGTGACATCGACGGATGGCCGCGGGCGGCTCGATCGCGGCAAGCTGTTTCTGGCTCTGCGCGATTTCTTCAAGCAGGCAAAAGCCGAACATCCTGGTGACGCCGCCGACCGTTGCCTGGACTATATCGAGCATCGCAGTGGCCTGCTGGCGCCCGACGGCCCCGACAGCTATGTCTTTGTGCATCTGACACTACAGGAGCACTGTGCTGGCCGCCACCTGGCATTGAGTCGCAATGCTGCCGAGCGCATCATGGAGCACCGCGCCGACGATCGCTGGCGCGAACCGATTTTGCTTGGGCTGGGTGCGGTGCAGCCAAGCAATCCCTGGCTGATTGAAAGCGTGCTGCGCCGGCTGATTGGTGGCACAGGGAAAGAAGCAGCCCGCTGGCAGCGCGACCTGATCTTTGCCACCGAAATTGGGCAAGACCGTGATTGGAAGGTACTAGCCGAGCAGGGTGTCGACGTACCTGGCCTACAGGCTGAACTGCGCGCTGGCCTGGTTGCGTTGCTGAACGATGACTCCCAGCCGCTGCCCGTGGCCGAGCGTGTGCGCGCCGGTTTTCTGCTCGGCAACCTGGGCGACCCGCGCTTCCCGATCACGCTCGAAGACTGGCGGCGCGAGCTGGCCAAAGTTCGGGCCGGCAACACCAGCGGCTACTTCTGCCGGGTTGAAGCGGGTACATACATTATTGGCAGTGCCGATGGCGATCCGGATGCACGCGACGAAGAAAAGCCACAGCACACCGTGACATTCGACGCACCGTTCTGGATTGCGCGCTACCCAATGACGAATGTGCAATGGCAAGAATGGGTTATGCAAACCAATGGCAAGGCTTCATATTATGCCAGCGATACTGATCTGAACCATCCGAACCAGCCCGTAGTCGGTATCGATTGGGACATGGGCAATACATTCTGCGCTTGGCTAAGTCAGGGCACGCGTGAAGAGGTGCACCTGCCAACTGAGCAGGAATGGGAGGCAGCCGCGCGGGGCATGCATGCACGGCGCTATTCGTGGGGCGACGAGTGGCAGGATGATCGCGCTGCAACGGCGGAAGATCAGGATAGGCGCGGCTGGCAGTGGAGCGTTCCAGTCGGCTGCTACCCGGCGGGTGCAGCGCCCTGTGGCGCGCTCGACATGGCCGGCAATGTGTGGGAGTGGACTACAACTACCTGGCGATCATATCCTGGAGCAAAAGAACCCTTTACAGATGATGAGTTGTGTGTATTACGGGGTGGCGTTTATAACCGTAAAAGAACAAATGTTCGCTGCGGGGCGCGCTACAGGCTCGACCCGTACGACTACTACGTCAACGACGGATTTCGGATTGTGGTGGCCGCTCGCTCGCACTAATGTGCTGTTTTCTAGCTTCTGAATGCTGTTTTCTGCATTTCTAAATCCTTGCTGCTTTGCATATGTGTCAAGGCTTTTGAAACGCGAGCAGTGTGAGCTGCGTTGTGGAGGGGTCTGGGGAGGCTGCGCCTCCCCAGAATCAATTTTTTGAAATTAGGACGTTCGCTTCCTTGTGTATGTGCCTGCGGCAGCACAGTACTTTTTTCGTTGTTCTTGGTGATGTTCTGCGCTCCGCGCAAAAATCACCAAGAACACGAAGAATTTGCTTGCGTAAGCGAACGTCCTATACTCTAAAACTGACGCGAGTGCAGCGCTCGGATTCGGCGGGTTTTGGAAGCTAGATAGGTCGTGTGGCATAAGCGTCGGCGTGCAATGGCTTCCCGGCTGAGAAACGGGCAACAAAAAGCCGCAGATGACACAAGCGATTGCACATTCTTGCGTTTCTGCGGCTATTTGGGAATGCGGGGTTCTGCATTAGGAAGTGGTGGAGCGAAGGGGACTCGAACCCCTGACCCTCTGCTTGCAAAGCAGATGCTCTCCCAGCTGAGCTACCGCCCCTGGCGTATGCCACCCGTGTATTATAGCCGACCTCGGGAAGCTGTGCAAGCGATAGTAAAACCTGCTTCAATAGATCCATTGCATCACCGCAAACGCACACTGCCAGGCGGCTAATGGTACTTTGGGTAAGCATGGCAATAGTACTTCGGTAGAGCCCAAGATATGACCACTGGTGCATTGTCATTGCCGGATGTAAATGCTATAGTTATGCACGTGGAACGGACACGCAATACAACATCACAGTAGCTGCTCCACACACGCCTGGCTTACCGAAAGGTCTCGCTCGCAAAGTCGTTCTAGCTGGCATCACACTATCATTCTAGCTGACAATCTAGCACAACAACGTAGCACACATTACACTAGCAATCACGCCAACATCACAACCCATTTAGCGAGCAGTGGGCTTGCCCACATACTTCCAGTACGTTGCTCATCGCTGTTTCCTTTAGTAAGCCAAGCGTAGGCTGAGGCCCTGGCATATTGCCAGGGCCTCGGTCGTTGGGAAAATAGGGACGCAACGCCCCAAAATATTATTCAGGAAGTAGCGTCTGGTTAAGCAGCTCCACCGCACGCACTACTTCATGAGCCACTTGCTCAGCACTCAGCCTGTCCGTATGCACAGTCCAATCGGCGAGCGCGTATACCGCCTGGCGGCTTTGCTTGAGGGCGCGAACATGCTCCAGCGGGTCGGCAGCGTCCAATAGTGGGCGCTTGCCTTCAGGCATTGCCTGCTGGCGCTGCTGCTGAATGCGTGCGCTGAGCGTTTCGGGCCTGCCTTCCAGTGTAATGACCCAGCCTGCGTCGGCCATAAACGCACGATTTTCGGTGCGGGTGGGAAGGCCACCACCGGTAGCTACGACGCCTGGTGCCATGCCTATAATTGTGCGGAGCGCTGCGGTTTCACGCGCACGAAACCCTTGCTCACCTTCTTGCTCGAAAATTTGCGGGATCGGCATGCCGCTCTGCTCGACGATCAGACGATCGAGATCGTAGACGGGCATATTCAGCCGGTTACCGACCATCTGTGCCACCGTCGATTTGCCTGAGCCGCTGAAACCAATCAGGAAAATGCTGCGTGTGCTCATACTACCCAAATTCCTTTGCCCCAATGTCGGTGCGGTAGCTGCGCCCTTCGAAGCTTATATGGTCGGCGTTGACGAGCGCCACCCCGCGCGTCCCCGCCAGCGTCGCACCACTTGCTACAAGCGTAAGCACCAGGCCACCGCTGGTGCGCAGCCCGCTCGTCTGGCTTGTACCCAAAAACGGCAGTGCTTGCGACAAGCTACTCAATAGGCTGCTACTTCGCTGGCGCTGTGGGGTATAGTGCAAGCCTGTGGCGCTTTCGGTAGCGCTATGAAACACGCGCACCCCTTCGTCGAGCGCTTCGGTGCCGCTCACTGGCCCACCCACTGCGAAGTGATGCGGATAGCCACGGGCAAACAGCCCTAGCCCAACCGTCACCATTGGCGACCAGGTTGGTGCAGGGAGTTCGTGCAGGCGCTGCGCGATTGTGGCCTGCAACCAGGGTAACAGGTCATCTTCCAGGCGCGGCAGTACCACCTGCGCTTCGCCTTCGCGCATGCTGGTGTGCAGTGCAGTGAGGCGTGGGCCTTGCTCGGTGACAATACAGTCGATGCCGAGCAGCCCCCAGAATGGCAGGCTATCGCGCGCCAGGGCAGCTACCACTGGCAAAAGCAGCCGCTCGTGGAGGTAATCGCCCAATTTGCGCGCAAAGGTTGAATTGCCCGTATGTGCGCCCACGCCGCGCGCCATCGCCCCAGTGTCGCTAGCATCGATGTGATCGTAGAGGCGTACTGGTAGGAGTGGTACGGACGTGCGCCCATCGGTGAATGCCGACATCACCACACGCGGCCCGGCCAGCGCGGCCTCAATAACGACGCCGCCGGCCGAGCCATCCAGGCTGTGCGTGGCAAACAGCTCGCGCATTCCTTCCAACGCGGCGTAGCGATCTTCGTACACTGCCTCGCCGCCAAGAGGATGGTCGGCCTTAATCATTACGGGTAGCGGCTGCGTAGCCAGGTATTTCTCAGCCGTCGCGTGGTTGGTGAAGGCGCGGCCCGGCGCGGTGGGCAAGCCGTGGCGTAGCATAAATTCTTTCGCCTCACAGCGGCTGCGTTCGAGCATAGTTGAACGTTGCGATGGGCCACATACGCCAATATGCAGCGAAACGACCTCATCGACCAGGCCAGCCAGTAGCGGCTGGCTCCCGGCTGGTACAATCAGGTCGATACCCTCATCAAAGGCCCAGCGCGCCACTGCTGCCGAGTCGCTCGTATCAAGGTCGGCGGAAGGAGCGAGCGTGCTCGTGCCGCCATTACCCGGCGCACAAATAAGCTCGCTTACCAGCGGGCTATTAAAGAGCTTCCAGGCGAGCGCGTGGGCGCGGCCATCATCGCCAAGTAGTAACAGTTTCATATAGTTGCCAGTATATCATAGCCGTTTATAGGAGGTTGCAAGCAACAGGAGAGGTAGGTGCTTGAGCGATTGCTGATGCAGTTAGGGCTTTCGCTTACACAAGCAAATTCTTCGTGTTCCTGGTGATGTTTTGCGCTCCGCACAAAACATCACCAGAAACAACGAAAAAAGTACCGTGCTGCTGCAGGCACATACACAAGGAAGCGAACGTCCTAGCAGTATGTGTATGGGCGCGCCTGTTCAATTATTTTGCAAGCCGCAATGAGGAAACATGCTACCAATGCGCTAATGCAGCGGGCACATAAGCTTGCCGCATGCGCCGGTGTACCCTATACTGAAGCCTCAGCCGTCACTACACCGCTAATGTTGGCATTCTCTTTCGGCACAAACCGCACTGGGCCGCACCCTGCGTGCCCCCACCAGAAGGAAGTGTATGAGCGACCTATTTCCGTTTATCAAAGAGCTGACTGAGCTGACCGGGCCGGTGGGGCAAGAAGCTACCGTACTCGATTATATCGAGCCGCTCTGGCAGGCGGCGGGCGCGCGTACCGAACGTACCCGCATCGGCAATATTCTGGCGTATGCTGGCGGTAATGGGCCGCGCCTGCTGCTGGCCGCGCACGCCGATGAGCTGTGCTATCTGGTGCGCGCAATTGATGCGAATGGCTTTCTATGGCTCGCCAACGGGCAAACCTGGGAGCGCAAAACCAGCCTGCGCAACTGGTTCACTATCGGCCAGAACGTGCGGGTGCTGGCGCGTAGCGGCGAGCTGCCAGGCGTGATTGCGGCGGCAACCGGGCACGCGGCCGCACTGGTGCTACCCGAGCCAGCCGAGCTTACCTGGAATGATTTCTGGGTCGATACCGGCCTGAGCCGTGACGAGTTGATCACGCGCGGAGTAACACCCGGCACGCGGATTGTGTGGGATGCTACCACGGTGCAGCGCGGCCCGCACATCGTGGGTAAGGCGCTCGACGACCGAGTACCGCTGGCGGTGATTACCGAAGTGCTCAGGCGAGTACCCGTGCATGAGCGCGCCTTCGACCTGACGCTGGCCTGCACCGTGCAGGAAGAAGTCGGGGTGATCGGCGCTTCGGCGCTGGCGGCACGCAACCAGTTCGATGCGGCGATTGTCGTCGAGATTGGGCTGGCAGGCGACATCCCCGGCGTGGATGAGCGCGCCTTGCCGCTGCGGCTGGGCGCTGGCCCGGCGCTGGTGCATAAAGATGCGCTCGTTCACTACGATTATGCGCTCACCCGCGCGCTTGAGCAGGCCGCTGCCCGCGCGCACATCCCCTTCCAGCACGCCGTATTCGGCTCGTTCGGCAGCGATGGCGCGCCCTTTATGAAGGCCGACATCCCGGCGGCAATGGTGGTATTCCCGGCGCGCTATACGCACACGCCGTTCGAGACCGGGCACCTGGGCGATATTGAGGCGCTGATTGAGTGGCTGGCCGCGTTTGTACGTGGCGGAGCGTCATAAGCTTATGACTTACGCAGTTGGTGGATTGCGCCTTCGGCAGAGCGGTACGCTTCATTTTTGTTGTGTGCGGTTGTTCCGCGCTCCGCGCGGAACAACCGCACACAAAACGATCGGTAAGTACCATGCTGCCGCAGGCAAAAAGCCTCCCATTCAGACGTTGAACAACGTAACTGCGTAACTCCTAAAGCTATAACGATTATGTCTGGCCTCCCTTGACAACCAATAAATCATCAGGTATCCTTATTATCAGGTAACCTGATTAAATAGATGCATATGGACCTGGTGCTTGACACAACCGAAGCATTGCTGGCGGTGCTGCCGCTACTGAACCGGCTGGTAGCCGCCGAAGTGCGGCGCGAAGCAGGCGAAGAAACGACCATGCCGCAGTTTCGGGTGCTGGCCCACCTGGCCGCTGCGCCGCTCACGCTCAGCGCGCTCGCCAAGAAGCGCCGGGTGAGCTTGCAGGCGATGAGCGAGCTGGTGCAGGTGCTGGTAGCGCGCGGCTGGGTTGAGCGCCTGCCCGACCCAAACGACCGCCGACAGGCGCTATTGCAACTTACCGACCATGGCCGCAGCCACTACGAACGCGCTCAGACCCACACACTACAGCGGCTCGTACCGTTGCTTGCGCAGCTCAATGGCGAAGAGCTGGCGGCCGTGCGGGTGGCGCTCCCCGCGCTACACCGTGTGCTGGCGCAGGAGGAATGTGATGCAGGCGACGAACGTGCATCCGCCAGCTGAACACCCCACCGACCGCGAGGCAGCCAAGCCAGCGTCAGTGAAAGGGCTAGCAGCCTTCACACGCGGCTTTCGTGCGCTGGCGGTGCGCAACTACCGGCTGTTCTGGATCGGCCAGCTCATTTCGCAGACGGGCAGCTGGATGCAGCGCACTGCGCAGGATTGGCTGGTGCTTCAGCTCACGCACTCGCCCATGGCACTCGGCATTGTCACTGCGCTCCAGTTTCTGCCGATTATGCTACTCTCACTGATTGGTGGCGTCATTACCGACCGCTGGTCGAAGCACCGGCTAGTAATCATCACGCAAACGGCGGCGCTGGTACAGGCGGCAGTGTTTGCCGCGCTCGTCGCAAGCGGTACCATCCAGCTGTGGCATGTATACGTTTTAGCATTGGTGCTGGGCATTATCACCGCGATCGATAATCCAGTACGCCAATCGTTTGTAGTTGAGCTGGTGGGGCGCGAGAACCTGGTCAACGCGGTGGCGCTCAACTCAATGCTGTTCAATGGGGCGCGCATTGTTGGCCCGGCGCTGGCTGGCATTATGATCGCCAGCGCGAGCAGTACGCTTTCGGGCATTGCGCTGGTAGTGTTTGCGAACGCATTGAGCTTTATCGCGGTGCTGGCGGGCTTGCTGATGATCGACACGAGCAGGCTGTGGGAAGGCCCGCGCGCGCCCGCCGGGCATATGGGCCAGCGCCTGCTCGAAGGGCTACAGTATGTCTGGCGCACCCCGCCGGTGATGCTAATCATGATCGTCGTGGCGGCGATCGGTACCTTCGGCTACAACTTCAGCGTCGTGCTGCCACTGCTCTCGGGCTTTGTGCTGCACACCGACGCAGCGGGCTTCGGCGGGCTGTCGGCCTTCCTGGGCTTTGGCTCGCTGGTAGGTGCGCTGGGCACGGCCTACACGCGCCAGGTCACGCTGCGGCGGCTGATGCTCGGTTCGCTCGTATTTAGCCTGCTGCTGGGCGCGGTAGCGGTATCGACCAATTTCGCGCTCTCGGGTGCGCTGCTGATTGCGCTAGGCTTCGCAGGTATTCTCTTTTCAACCAGCGCCAACACCCTGTTGCAACTGCGCGTGCCCGATGCACTGCGTGGCCGGGTGCTGAGCCTGTACATGCTGCTGTTTGCGGGCAGCACCCCGATTGGCGGCTTGCTGGTCGGCTCGCTCTCGAATGTCATTGGCGTGTCGGAGACGCTGCTGCTGTGCGCCGTGCTGTGCCTGCTGGGGCTGGGCGGTGCGCTGCTGTACTACCGGCGCACAGCCTAGAGATATAGCGCCCTATGGCAACACTTAGCATTCCCGCGCCACGCGAACGCGGCATTTTCACCCGCCTGTACGGCCTGATTCTGCCCTACCGGCGTACCGTTGCGGCAGGTATGTTTTGCCTGCTGCTCTCGGTAGCCGCCGAGCTGTACCCGCCGCTGGTATGGCAGCAGGTAGTAGATGTGGGCCTGGCCAACCGCGACTGGTGGTATATCGGCCAGAAGCTGGTGCTGCTGGTAGCGGTGTTCGGCCTGGGCCAGGTATGCTCGGCCATTCGTGGTGTGCTGCTCGAACGCGCGGGCCAGCGCCTGACGCTCGACCTGCGGCTACGGCTGTACGACAAGCTACAAACGCAATCGGCGGCCTACTTCGCGCAGCGCCGCACCGGCGATCTGCTCGCGCGCCTTACCGCCGATGTCGATAGCATTCAGGATGTGCTGATTCGTGGCACCGATTCGGTGGTGGCGAACGGGCTGCGCGTGCTGGGCGTGGCGGCGATCTTCATTGCGCTGCAGCCGGTGCTGGGCCTGATTGTGCTGATTCCTATGCTGCTGGTTGGCATGCTGCTCAAGCGCTACAACCGCCGCGTGCGCCCAATCTACCGCGCCGCGCGCCAGCGCCTGGGCGACCTGACCGCGCGCCTGTCCGATAACCTGAACGGGATTCGGGTGATTCAGTCGTTCGCGCAAGAGCAGCGCGAGATGCTCGGGCTGGAGCGTACCGGCCGCGAGCTGTACGACCAGCAGGTGCAGGCGGTGACAATGCGCAATCGCGTGTTCCCGCTGGTGCGCTGGGTCGCCAACTTCGGCAACGTGCTGATGCTCGGTGGCGGCGTGCTGTTCATTATGCGCGGCGAGTTTACGCTGGGCGGCCTACTGGCCTACCGTGGCTACGGGCGCTATTTCTACGGCCCAATCGACGACCTGGTGAATATTAACGACCTGTTGCAGCAGGCTTCTGCCGCTGGCCGCCGCATCTTCGAAGTGCTGGATGCCGAGGCGACCGTGACCGACGCACGCGATGCGCAACCGCTGCCCGCGCCGCTCACCGGCGATATTCGTTTCGAGCATGTGTACTTTGGCTACGACCCGGCACGGCCTGTTCTGCACGACATCAGCCTGCATATCCGCCCCGGCGAGCGCGTGGCGCTATTGGGGCCTTCAGGGGTGGGAAAATCAACGCTGTTAGCGCTTGTAGCGCGGTTGTACGACCCCAACGCCGGGCGCATATTGATTGACGGGCGCGATTTGCGCTGGGCAACCCTACACTCGCTGCGCAGCCAGACGGCGCAGGTGCAGCAAGAAACCTTCCTGTTCAACACCAGCGCGCTCGAAAATGTGCGCTACGGACGACCCGACGCCACGCGCGCCGAAGTTGAAGCCGCCGCACGGGCAGCCAACGCCCATGGATTCCTCAGCGCACTCCCGCAGGGCTACGACACACTGGTTGGCGAGCGCGGCATTCGGCTTTCGGGCGGGCAGAAACAGCGCCTGGCGGTCGCGCGTGCGCTGTTGGCGAACACACCGCTGCTGCTGCTCGACGAGCCAACCAGCGCGGTCGAGCCTGAATCCGAGGCGTCAATTATCGAGGCGCTCGAACGGCTAATGCATGGCCGCACCACGCTGATCGTGTCGCACCGCCTGTCGCTGGCCCAATCCGCCGACCGCGTGGTGGTGGTTGCCGATGGCCGCATCGCCGAAGAAGGCCCGCCCGCCGAGCTGCTGGCGCGGCCTGGCAGCCACTTCGCCCAGATGGTGCGCGCCGACTCAGCCTTCACCCTCGCGCCCGCGCCAGCACTCGCCGCCGAAGCGGCGTAATCGCGCAACAGCCTTACCATCGTATTTACCACCAAGGCACCAAGGGGTAAAAGGCAGTATGCACCTGAATGATACGAATGAATCTTCGTGTCTTGGTGTCTTGGTGGTTCCCGTTCTACGCCGGTTGCGCGCGGCGCGGCTTGCGCATATACTGAGCACCAGGCAAGTGTAACTATGCACTCTGTACGAATACCCTGGGAGAAATCATGGAGTACGCGCTCGATCGCTTTGAGCAACAAGTGCGCGCGGCCATCGCCGCCACCGGGCAAGTGCCCGATGGCCTGATTGAAGTCACCGCGCCCAAGCCAAATATTCCCGCCGACCTGGCCTTCCCTACCTTTAAGGCCGCCAAGCAGCTTGGTATGAATCCGCCGCAGCTGGCTGGCGCGCTGGCCCAGGCCATCCATCCCGCCGCCGATTCGCTAGTTGCCTCGGTGGTAGCGGCTGGCCCATTTCTCAACTTCGCGCTCGACCCGGTGCGGCTGAGCGCCGCGGTGCTTGAAGAAGTTGAAGAGCTGGGGCCGCGTTATGGTAGCGACGACCAGGGCGCGGGCAAAACCGTGGTCATCGATTATTCCTCGCCAAACGTCGCCAAGCTGATGCACGTGGGGCACATTCGCTCGACCATCATTGGCCAGGCACTGTATAACATCTTTCGGTTCCTGGGCTACAACGTTGTTGGCGATAACCACCTGGGCGATTGGGGCAAGCAATTCGGCATGAACATCGCCGCGATTGTGCGCTGGGGGAAACCGGCTGGCGACGGCGAAGACGCATTAGCGCAGATCGACAAGCTGTATGCGCAGTATGCCCGCATGGCGAAAGAAGACCCCGCGCTCGACGACGAGGCGCGCGCCTGGTCGCTGAAGCTTGAGCAGGGCGACCCAACCGCGCGCGAGCTTTGGCAGTGGATGGTTGACCTGACACTCACTGCCAACCAGCACAACTACGATCGGCTGGGCGTGCATATTGATCACAACTATGGTGAAAGCTTCTACGAGCCAATGCTGCCCGGCGTGATTCAAGAAGCGCTCGACAAAAAAGTTGCCTATCGCGACGAGGGCGGCGCAGTGGTGGTTGACTTAGGCAACAGCCTGCCGACCTTCTTGCTGCAGCGCAGCGACAGTGGTACGCTCTACCACACCCGCGATGTCGCCACGCTACTGTTCCGCCTGAACGAATTTCACCCATCGCAGATTCTGTATGTGGTGGGGATGCCACAAGAGCTACACTTCCGCCAGCTGTTCGCGCTGGTGCGGGCTATGGGCTACGCCGAAGATGTTGAGCTTGAACATATCAAGTTCGGCACCATTTTCGACCAGCACGGCCAGCCGCTTTCGACCCGGCGCGGCAATATGATCTACCTGGCCGATTTGCTGAACGATGCGCACCAGCGCGCGCGCGCCGTGGTTGAGCAAGCCAGCCCCGATTTGCCCGCCGCCGAGAAGGATGCAGTGGCCGAAATTGTGGGCGTCGGCTCGGTGATGTACAACGACTTGTACCAGGATCCGCGGCGCAATATCACGCTCGACTGGGACCGGATGTTGGCGCTGGAAGGCAACAGCGCGCCGTACATTCAGTATATGTATGCGCGCTGCCGCTCGATTCTGCGCAAGGCTGCCGCCGAAGATATAGAGCTGCCTGCCGCTGCGCTCAATGCGCAGCTGCCAGCGCTGCTCACCCACCCCGCCGAGGTCGCCCTGCTCAAACAGCTGGCGCGGTTGCCCGGTGCCGTGCGCGAGGCTGGCGCGCGCTATGCCCCCTTTGTTGTGGCCGATTGGTGCTACGAAACCGCCCGCGCGCTTTCGGGCTTCTACCGCGATTGCTCGGTGCTTAAGGCCGAAACGCCTGCGCTGCGCGCCGCCCGTTTGCGGCTAGTTGCGGCCACGGCTCAAGCGTTGCTCAATGGTCTCGGGTTGCTGGGCCTACGCGCGCCTGAGCGCATGTAGGTTGGTACGTTGAAAGGAGCGGACACGCAATGGTACAGCTGGTACCAATGATCGAAGAAGCGTTTCATGCATTTCTTACGCAAGCTGTACCCGATTATGCTGATGAACATATCCGATCTGGTGATTGGAGCGCCGAGGATGCTGTCGAGCGCTCGGCAGCGGAATTTCATAGCCTTTTACCCGATGGCATAACAACGCCAGGCCACTACCTGTTCACCATTTACGACCCGGCGCTACAGCAGGGTGTAGGGATGCTGTGGTTCGCCGAGCGCGGCCCTGAAGGAAACCGCACCGCGTTTGTCTACAACCTATGGATTGACGAACCTTTTCGGCGGCGCGGCTACGCAACCCAGGCCTTTCTTGCGATGGAGCCATACGCGCGCGCCCTGGGCCTAAACGCGATTGCACTGCATGTGTTTGGGCATAACCAGGCTGCGCAGGCGCTATATGCGAAACTTGGGTATTGCGTAACCAATGTGATGATGAAGAAGACGCTCGGCAACCCTGCCGATGGACAAGGTGACGCTCGTGCTTGACATGACTCGCTTCAACACGCTGCTGTTCGACATGGACGGCGTGCTGTACCGCGGCCCAGTGCCGCTACCAGGGGTGAACGATCTGCTGGCGCTGTGCGCGCGCCGGGGGATGCGCTACGCATGTATCACAAATAATTCGACGATGACGCCCGCGCAATATGAAGCGAAGCTCGCTGGCATGGGCATCCAGATTCCCGCCGCCCAGATTGTCACGTCGTCGGTGGCGACGCGGCGGGTGATCGAGCGCGAGTTCCCACGCGGCACACGCGCCTTCTATATTGGTATGCGCGGCCTGCACGAGGCGCTCTTTGGCGATGGCTATTTTGTGTACGATGAACAGCAGCCGCAGGTGGTGGTGTCGGGCCTCGATACCGAGCTAAGCTACCAGAAGCTGAAGCGCGCGACGCTCGCTATTCGCGCCGGGGCGCGCTACATTGCCACGAACCCCGACCGCACGCTGCCGATTGATGAGGGCCTGGTGCCGGGCGCAGGTTCGATCATTGCGCTGCTGCAAGCCGCCACCGACATGACGCCAATGGTAATTGGCAAGCCCGGCCCGGTGATGTTTCATACCGCGATCGATATGCTGCAGGCCACACCTGAGTGCACGCTCGCCATTGGCGATCGGCTCGATACCGATATTGCGGGCGCGGCGGGGGCCGGGCTGGCTTCGGCGCTGGTACTCACGGGGGTATCAACCCAGGCAGAGGTAGATGCGGGCACAATCAAACCCAACGCAGTGTTCGCCGGTTTGCCCGAGCTAACTGCCGCACTGACAGGCTAAGCCGGTTGCGCAACCGGCTCGTTGGTGCCAACCCACAGGCGGGTGAGGGTAAACGCCTGGGCGAAGCCCTTCAGCTCGCAGCGCATGGTTTCGGCGTCTGGGTGCTCGCGCGCCAATATCTGGTGCACACCCGGGTCGCTCAGCACCTCGGGCGTTACCATAATATCGCCGCCAATGCTCTCGTTCTGTACGCGCGCGGCGATGTTTACGGTTGAGCCAAAGTAATCGAGCAGCTCGTTCGCGTTGACCGCGATGCACGGGCCACGATGTAACCCTAGCTTCACGCACAGCATCGGTTCACCGCGCGCAATTGCGCCCAGCGTAAACTCGCGCTGAATATCAATCGCCGCCTCAAATGCGTCTTCTGCCGAGGCAAACACCGCCATCACCGCGTCGCCAATCGTTTTCACCAGTGCGCCACGGCGCTGCGCAATAATCGTTTTCATCACGTCGAAATGGTCGCGCACGCGGGCATAGGCAGGCGAATCGCCGATCATATCGTAGAGCGCGGTCGAGCCTTTCAGATCGCTGAAGAGAAACGTCAGGTTGCGAATTGCGACGCCCAGGCCCGGCGCCAGCACCTGCGACGAGAACAGCTGGCGAAATTCAGTCAGGGTCGATACGAAGGCGGCGCTAACTGCCTGCGCGCTCCACGCAGTTTGCTCAACGACGAGGAGGAGCCTGGTATTGGTGGTATTATTCAGCGTTAGTTCTACTTCGCCCGCAGCAAGATCAGGCTGCGTAGCTACCAGCTCATCTGCACCGAAGTGCACCGCTGTGGCCGCATTGGTGTGTTCTGCCGCAACGTGTACCAGCGTGGTTGCGGGTAGCTGGCGCGTGCGCAGCCGGTAATCGCCCGGAGCTAGCTGTAAGCGAATGGTCTTCTCTGCCTGGGGCGGCAGCGATACGTGCGCCACAATATGGCGTGTATGGGCCGGCCCGCCAATACAATAGGCTGCGTCCACCGCCTCGCGAATATCGGGGCTCACCGTAAAGCGCAGCTCTACCGATTCGTCGAAGTTCATATCGTAGCGGACATTGCACGAGCTACAGTGCGCGTCGGCAGCCAGCTCGTATAGGTTGTTCGCCTGCACACTTGGCCCACGGCAATTGGGGCACAGTACCTGCCATTCAAGGTCGAGCAGCCCGGCGCGAGTTGCGTAGAGAAACAGGCGTAATACATCGAGCCGCGGCTCGTCCCACATATCGGCCAGCATAAACGGGCGCATGCGAATCACATCAGGGTCGTCGGTGCTGCGCAGGTGCTGGGCCAGTCGCTCGGTTAGCGCGTCGCGCATTCCAAACTGGCGCAGTCGTTCGAGGGCGCTATTGAGGCGCGCGGCATTTACGCTTGGCGTGTGCGCAGGCGGAATCATAGGCTCGGGCGCTCGCGCCAGGGCACCAAAGTTGCGGTAGGTGCGCAGCAGGTCGCGCATAAGCTTCTGCTGAATGAACAGCGGCGCGGCAGTGCGACCAATCACGCCACGTGGCTCGAACTCGACGATGACATCCAAGTGGGTGCGGTCGCCCGGCAGCGGCGTGAGGGTCGTGCGCGTCATCAGCCGCTTCATTGGCAATGGCGCATGAAACTCGCGCTCAACCTGATACCACTGCTCGAAGACCCATTCATACGGGTATTCGACCCAGGCAACCGGCACACCAAGGTAATGGCTGCTTACTTCATAAGAAAGATCAGTCTGCATCACGCTGCGCTCGAACGAAGGCAAGCCAATCGCACGATCGAGCCGCCCGGTATCAGAGAGCAGTGGCCAGAGCTGGGCTGGCGTTGCATCCAGATCGAGCGTGGCATGAAGCTTAATAGTCGGCGATGGCATAACCGTAGTACCTTCCGCGATTGGTTGAATCACTCTGAAAGTATTATACGAATGCATCTTTGACTATCCTCAGCGCATTTCATTACAAAATGTAGACGAATATATGGAACGAGAGCTACGATGCGTGGTGGTACTTATTCCTGGCTAATCAATAAGCCAATCTGGCGCAGCAGCCCGGCAACATCCCACACCCGCGTATCGTTCACCACCGCGCCATCGCGGTAGCGCAGCATACTAATGCCGCTGACGCAAATGGCCTTGCCCGTGGCCGGGATACGCATAAAACGCCCTTGATGCGTGCCACTGAGCGTCCATTCCACGGCAATAGTCGTTTGTTCGGCAATCATACGGTCTACGCGCACATATGTATCTGGGAAGGCCGCGAAGTGGCGGGTGTACAGCTCGGCAATCTGTGCGCGGCCAACCACCGGGCGCGGCACAGCTGCATCGCGCAGCTCGGCATCGGCAGCAAAGTATGCCGCCGCCGCTACGGCATCGTGGGTATTGAACATATCGAAAATCAGCTGGGTACGCGCCTTGAGGTCGGCGATAGACATAGCCTGGCCCTTTCTCTACTCATCGTGCCAGGCTATGGTACCCGCCAGGTCTTATTGTAGTCTTGCGGCGCTCATAATTTTGAAGATTGCTGTTAGCTCATTACTGCAAGCCGGTCACCAGACCGGCATACTTCTCGGTGAGCACGCGCGCCTGCTCGTCGCTGCTGCCCTCAGCGATAATATGGAAGAATGGCCCATCGGGGTCCGGCAGAATCAGCACCCACTCGTTGCCCAGATCGATCTTCACGCCATCCACCTGATCCAGCCGCCGATCCTGATACTGCTGGTTGAGAATACGCATAACCTTACCTTTGTGTTCCCACCGGCAGGGGACGCGCGTCTGGTGCATGTAGTAGCGCGGCAGCTCGTGAAGCACCTGTGAGAGGCTAGCCCCACGCAGCGTCAACAGCTCCATAATCTTCACGATTGCGAAGATACCATCGACAATTGGGTAGAAACTGGGGAAGATATAGTTACCGCCACCATCGCCCAGCAGCAGCATATCGCGGTTGGTAGCCGCCGTTTGCATCAGCGCGCCGAGGGTGGCGCGGGTGCGCACGATTTTACCACCATAGTGCTCGGCGATCTGCTCGAATGCGCGCGGCGCAGTAACCGGCACTGCCACTGTACCGCCTTTGTTCACCGCCAGCGTCAGCGCCGTAATTGCGGCCAACGCCTGGGTGCCTTGCAGCCGCCGCCCGGCGTCATCCACCAGGAAGAGCTTTTCGCCGCCACCGTCGATGCGCACGCCCATATGCGCGCCCAGCACGGGGGTAATTCGCGCCAGCCGCTCCATCCCTTCATCGAATTCTTGCTGTGTCTGGAAGAGGCGGTGATCATCGATGTTAGCGTTTAGCTCCACCACATCGACTTCGAGCTTACGCAGGATGTTAGGCAAAATGCTCGACACATTGGCATTGGCGTAATCAATCACCAGGTTGAAATCGCGCGAAATGCCCGCCAGTGCATCGGGGCGCAGCGCCTTGAAGAAAGCATTGGTGTAGGTTTCTTCGATATTTTCAATATCGGCGATGCGGCCAATTTCATCGAGGTACACGCGCCGGTAATCTTCGCGGAAGAACACGCCTTCGATTTTGCGCTCGGTCGTCGTATCAATATCGAGGCCATGCTGATCGAAAAATTTGATGTCTACGATTCGGTTATCGAGTGGCGAAAGCCGCAGGTGAATGCCGCCTGCGGTGCCCGTCGCGTGGGTAATGTAGCGCGCTACCGGGATGGGCACACTGTGCATTTCGTCTACGTGTACCCCTGCCGAGGGCAACCCCGCGATCATAGCGCGCTTGAGCATGCGCGAGGTATAGTGGGCGTCGCGGTTCATTGTTACATGGCTGCCGCGCGGCAGGGTTGCGCCAAATGCGGCGCTGAGCTTGGCGCAGAACTCGGGTGTTAAGTCGATGTTCACCAGGCCGGTGATGCCGTTGCGACCAAACAGCACGCGCCGCCCCTGCGATCCCCAGATGATGCTAGAGCTAATCGTTGCGCCTTCGTCAACTTCTTTGCTCGGCCAGATCTTTACGTTTGCGCCGATCACCGCCCCGGCATTGATAATCGTCTGGTCGCCAACCACCACTCCTTCAAATAGCACCGCGCGGCTTTTGATGTTGCACTGGCGCATTACAATTGCGCCGCGCAGCTCAGCCCGCTCGCCAATATACGAGTTCCGCCAGATAATCGAGCGGTCAATCGTGGCGCGCGAGTCGATCACAGCGTAGTCGCGGATGGCGGTGGGGCCATGCACAATCACGCCACTTTTGATCTTTACTCCGTGGCCCAGGAACACCGGCCCGATAAATTGTGCATCGGGCGCAATTTCGGCATCACCTTCGAGCCATAAATCGTTGCCTTCGCTATGGCCCACCCGCGGCAGGTTTACGCGCCCAAGCATATAATCGCGGTTGGCGCGCATATACTCTTCGATCGTGCCTACATCCGTCCAATAGCCATCCGTTACATAGCCATGCAGCGCATCGTTCTTACGCAACATTTGAGGGAACACATCTTTCGACCAATCGGTGATTTTGCCCTTGGGAATGTATTTGAAGACTTCCGGGTCGAGCACATAGATGCCGGTGTTTACGGTATCGGAAAAGACTTCGCCCCAGCTTGGTTTTTCGAGGAATTGGGTAACGCGGGTTTCTTCATCCACAATAATCACGCCGTATTCCAGCGGGTTGGGCACACGGGCGAGGGTAATGGTAGCCAGTGCGTGGTGTTCGGTATGAAAATCGATGATCTGCGAGAGATTGAAATCGGTGAGCGCATCGCCCGAGATTACCAGAAATGGCTCCTTCAGCAGATTCTCGGCATTCTTCACACTGCCGGCCGTGCCCAGTGGGTGCTCTTCGAGCGAGTAGTCGATATGCACCCCATGCGCCGCGCCATCGCCAAAATGATCTTGTATCACATTCGCCAGGTATTGCACCGTCACTACAATCTCGGTAATACCATGGCTCTTGAGCAGCTCGATAATATGCGCCATTACCTGCCGATCGACGATTGGCACCATGGGTTTGGGCCGGTTAATCGTCAGCGGTCGTAGGCGCGAGCCCTCGCCCCCAGCCATAACTACAGCTTTCACGGTGTGCTCCTCTCGTGTTGCCGGTGGGTGATGTAGAGGTGATGGTTAGTATAGCAGGCGGCTGCAACGCGGGCAAGCGCGGGGGGCTAATGCACGCCAAAGGCGAATGATTTATAATACACCTGTTCGTATCTCTCAGGAGGCGCTATGAAATTCGGCGCGCATATGTCCATCTCGGGCGGGTTGCACAAAGCCTTCGCGCTGGGCGAGCAGGCGGGTTGCGACACCATCCAGATTTTCAGCAAGAACCAGCAGCAGTGGCGCGGCAAGCCGCTTGGCGATGCCGAGATTGCCCAATTCAAGGCCGAACAGCAGCGTACCGGTTTTGGCCCGCTGGTCGTACACGATTCCTACCTGATCAATTTGGCCTCACTTAAGGATGATCTGTGGGAGAAATCGATTGCGGCGTTTGGCGACGAGCTCGAACGCTGTGCGGCGCTGGGCATACCTTACCTGGTAACGCACCCCGGCGCGCATACTGGCGCGGGCGAGGCTGCCGGGCTGGCCCGCGAGATCACGGCGCTTAACCGCCTGCTCGATGCTGGCGTGGGCGGCGATGTCGTGATTCTGCTGGAAACCACTGCCGGGCAAGGTACCTGCCTGGGCTATCGCTTCGAGCACCTGGCCGAACTGATTGCGGGCGCAACCCACCCGGAACGCCTGGCGGTCTGCGTCGATACCTGCCACATGCTTGCGGCTGGCTACGATATTCGCACGCCTGAAGCATATACTGCCACCTTCGCCGAGTTCGACCGCGTGATTGGGCTGGGGAAGATTAAGGCATTTCACCTGAACGACTCACAGAAGGATCTGGGCAGCCGCGTCGACCGGCACACGCATATTGGCGCGGGCTGCATCGGACTCGAAGGCTTCCGCGCTATCGTGAATGATCCGCGTTTCCAGGGCTTGCCCATGCTGCTCGAAACGCCCAAGGGCGACGATCTAGCCGAAGATATTGCCAACCTTGCCCGGTTACGCAGCTTAATTGCATAAATCGGGCAAAGCCAGCCTCTGTGCCAGCAAGCGGCATTGCAGTGCACTTTTGGCCTGGCAAGTTTCGCCTGAGCTGTGGTATGATGAAATAATCTATATTCGCCCTACGCTGTTGGAGCATTGTGATGATAAAACGAAGCTTCTGGCTGATGTTAGCTGCCGGTGCGGCCTGGTGGCTCTGGAATTGGGGCCAACAACGCCGTAACGAGCTGCTCGACCCGACACCGCAGTTTGCGCCACCGCGCCCCTTCACGCCACCAGCGAGTGCCCCGGCCAACAACGACCAGGTTGCGCCGGTGGATGTGCCGCCGCCAGCCGATGTTCCTACTGCACCACCGCCCGTAGTGCCAACCAACCCAGGCACCTTTGCCCCCGCCGACAATGACCAGGTTATGGCGGTAGAACCAGAGCTTCCTTCGGGTAGCCCCGATGAGGCGCAAACCGTGGCAGCAGAAACAGCCCCGGCATCCAGCAGCGACACCGTGCTTGGCTATTGCATGCGCTGCCGTACCAAGCGCCCAATCCAGCACGTTCACTTCGAGCTCAGCGAAAATGGCCGGCATGCTGCGCGCGGCACTTGCCAGGTGTGTGGCGCAAAAATGTTCACGTTCCTGTCCGCTAACGACGAGCAAGGAGCTGCTTCGTGAAGCAGGATCTTGATCGCCTGATGGCCGAGCGAAACCTCGATGCCATTATTGTCGAAGGGCCGGATGGCTTTGCTAACGCCAACCCCGATTTTACCTATATGACGAATGGGGTGAGCCTTACCGGCACGGTGCTGAAGCGGCGCGGCGAACCGGCCATGATCGTCTACCGCGCGATGGAGCGGCAACAAGCGGCTGAGACCGGCCTGACTATGGTGCTGTACGATCGCTGGAATATGCGCGAAATTCGCCAGGCCAGTGCCGATAACTTTAGCGCGATGGTTGAACATCGCCGCCGTATGCTTACCGACCTGGGCATTAGCGGGCGGGTGGGCCTGTATGGCACGGTGAGGGCCGGGCCATTCTTCGCCATTATGGTGGCGTTGGCGCAGCAGCTACCGAATTTCGAGATCGTCGCCGAGTTCGAGAATGACCTGTTTGCAGCGGCGCGCCTGACGAAAGATGCGACCGAAATTGCCCGCTTGCGCGACATTGGGCAGAAAACCTGCGAGGTCGTGCAGGCGGTGGTCGATTTCATTCAAAGCGGTCACGCTCATGAAGGTATCGTTGTTGACGCCGCTGGCACACCGCTAACGATTGGGCGGGTACGGGCGCTGATTGGGCGCGAATTGGCAGCGCGCAGCCTTTCGTCACCCTACGGCACGATCTTTGCGCAGGGCCGCGATGCAGGCATGCCCCACGCTGAGGGCGATGATGCGGCGGCACTTCAGCTGGGCCAGGCAATTGTGTTCGATATTTTCCCCCGCGACCAGGCGGGCTACTTTCACGACATGACCCGCACTTTTTCGATTGGCTATGCACCACCCGAGCTACAGCGCACGTATGATGAGGTACTTGGCGCGTTCGACTATGTGATCAGCGAGCTTGAGGCTGGCGCGCCAACCAAACCTTACCAGGATATGGTGTGCCAGTACTTCGAGGCGCGCGGCCACGACACGATTGGCCGGACATCGCCGATTGAAGAAGGCTATATCCACGGCCTGGGCCACGGGCTTGGCCTGGAAATCCACGAAGATTTTGGCTTCCCCTCGGGTGCCGATCGTGGCGACGTGATTGTGCCAGGCGCGGTATTTACCGTAGAGCCAGGACTGTACTACCCTAGCAAAGGCTATGGCGTGCGGATCGAGGACACGATCTATTGCACCCCCACTGGCGAATTCGAAAGCCTGACGCCCTTCCCCAGACAGCTAGTCATCCCTATCCACTGATATACAGCATTGAAGAACGAACACTAAATCCACTATATATCTGGTGGTATGGGGAGGTTTCCGGGGCGGCGAAGCTGCCCCGGAAATTCGTTTTCGCGTGTGGCGCCCGGCATAGCCGGGCGCCACACGCGAAAACCAAGGAAGCAAACGGATTGAGTATGGCATCACAGCAAAGCCTCGAAGGGTATATAGAAATCCTTCAAGGCTTCGCGCGGTTGTGGCACATCAATTGGGTATGAAAGTGGGCTACAATTAGCCCTGTGCATCGCGCCAGGCAACGAGCTTCTTCAGCGGTGCCATGTCCCACGGCGCGCCCATGCCCAGGATGAAATGCGTGGCTCCGGCGCGTACATAGGCATCGAGCGAATCAAGCTCGCTCTCACTCGGGCAGACTGTTCGCTCAATTTCGGCCGGGTTGCGCCCCAACTGATTACACCAGTCGGTCAGAACCTGGTTCTTGTGGCCCCATTTGTCGGGCGGGCCAAAACTGTTCCACATAGTGGCGTAGCGCGCGGTGAGCTTCAGCGTCACCTTTTCGCCGCCGCCGCCGATCATGATTGGGATGTTGCGTGTAGGTGGCGGGTTGAGTTTCGCCCAGCGCTCAACAATTACCGGCAGGCTGGCGCCCAGGTCTTTCAGCCGCCCCGGCGCAGTGCCGAACTCGTAGCCATACTCATTGTAATCGCGCTCGAACCAGCCCGAGCCAATACCCAGAATCAAGCGACCATTGCTAATATGATCGACTGTGCGCGCCATGTCGGCCAGCAGGTTTGGGTTGCGGTAGCTATTGCAGGTTACCAGGCAGCCAACCTCGGCGCGGCTAGTGAGCATTGCCATGGCGGTCAACAGCGTCCAACCTTCGAAGTGCGGGCCGTCTTTCGCGCCATACAGTGGGTAAAAGTGATCCCAATTCCAGATGGTATCGACACCTAGATCTTCCGCCCGTTGAACCGCATCGGCAAATGCGGCATAGGTTGTGTGCTGCGGGTGTAGCTGAACGCCCACTCGGAAACGTGGCATGATCGCTCCTCATTACAATGGGTGTAATTGTGTAATTCTACCATATACTGTTGCGTTTCGCCGTGCTAGAGTAGTTTGTTGCCTGATAAAACCTGCATGTGGGAGCTGGGCAGGCAACCTGTCGAGCGAGCACTCGTTTTCTCGGGCGGCGCAGCCGCCCCGGCTCCTCACTATCAACCGGGCTACAGGCTATGCACAACCTCAGCCAGCGCGTGCAAGCCGTCGATGTCATCCATATCGAGCCACTGGAGCATGATTTCGTGAACACCAGCAGCTGCGTAGGTAGCGAGCTGTTCGCGCACCTGCTCGGGCCGGCCAATGATCACCGGGCGTGCCGCGCGCACCCGCGCCACTACCTCATCGTTGGGCAGCCCGGCGAGGGTTGTATCGCGCGCGCGCAGCCGATCGAGCCACACATTCAGCGCGGCCTGATCGTTCCCAAAGAAAATACCAGTCATCAGTGTGCGGCGCACTGCCTCGGGCGGGCGGCCAACGGCACGCAACAGCTCGTCGAGTGCGGCGCTGCTAGCCTGAAATTCCTCGGGGCGCACAAATACCGCATTCCAGATATCGGCATAGCGCGCCACCAGCGGTAGGGTGCGTTTAGGGCCGTTGCCGCCAATCATAATCGGTGGGCCGCCATTGCGCTGCGGGCACGGCAGCAGCTCGGCTTCGTGCAGGTGGAAAAAACGCCCGCTGAAGCTCACCGGACCTGTGCCGCGCAGCAGCCGCGTTATGGTTTCTAGCGCCTCTTCAAACCGGGCCATGCGCGTTGGCACATCGCCCAGCGCATAGCCAAACATGCTGTGCTCGCGCTCCTGCCAGCCTGCGCCTACGCCCAGAATCATGCGCCCATGACTCAGGTCGTCAAGCGCCAGCGCCTGGCGGGCAAACATAATCGGGTCGCGGAATGAAACTGGTGCGACACATGGCCCAAAATGAATGCGTTGGGTGCTATTCGCCAGGTAGGCAAGCGATACCACCATTTCGAGGGAATCTTTGTTTGGCGGTTCGCTGTTGGTGAAATGATCGGAGCGAAACAGCCCGGCGAAGCCCAGCTGCTCAACTGCGGCTGCCAGGCGCTGCCAGCGTGCCCAGGTCAGTCCATCCTGCCCCTCGATCATAATCGAGATGTCCATGCCACGCTCCTTCTACACTGGTTGGATGGCGGCATTATACCTAGGAAACAGTGGGTGCGCGGGCGAGATTGCCCTGCACACCCGTTTTGATGCAGTGCTACGTTTAGGGGCGCGGCGGTGTTACTGGCGGTTTTCGTCGGCGGAACAGCCGTAGTAGCCCAAGCAGCAGCACAATTGGCACCGCCAGCGGTAGCACCACAATCGCCAGCCAGATTAGCACCGTGCCAATCGCCTGCACAATCGTCATCAGGGTGTTGCTGGCCTGCTGCGTGGTTTTGTTGGGGTTCCACAGCGGTTCGGGTGTTGGTGTTGGCTCGGGTGTTGGTGTTGGCGAGAAGGTGGGCGTAGGTGGTGGCGGCTCTTGTAGTTGCACGGCAATGGTCGAATATGCTGCGCGCTGCGAGAGGAACTGCAAACGCCCCTTCAGCTGGCTGATCTGGCCCTCAATTTCGGTCAACTGCGCATTTACTTGCAGCGCCTCCTCAGTGGTTTTTGCCTGGTCGAGGAATTGGCGAATACGTGCCTGGGTCGCTTCAAGATTAGCCAGCTGGCTCTGCACATCCACATATTCCTGGGTCGCATCAACCCCACTCGCCTGCTCGCTGATGATGCGGTTTACGCCCTCACGCAGTCGCTGTAAGGTCGCCTCAAACTGATCGACCGGCACGGCCAGCTTCACGAATGCCTGCTTCTGCTGTTCTTGCACATAGTCGGCGCGTGTTTCCAGAATATAGCCGCCAGCTTGTGCTGCAATCGCGTTCACGCGGCTCAACGCCAGATCGACTTTCGGCACCTCGAGCGTCATAGTGGCATCTTTGATAATCTTTCGGGTGGGGTCGTTGGCAGGCACACCGGGTACGGTAGCACCATTGCTATTGGCCCCGGCTCCGGCGGGCAGCGCGGTAGGCTCGGCGGCGGCAGGTGATGCTGTTGGTGCAGCGGCGGCGGTAGGAGCCATCGCGGCTGGCATTTCGTCAGAGACTTCTGCTGCGGGTGCAGCAGTGGGCGCGCTGGCCGGGGCATTCGTGGTACTGCCGCCACAGCTGGCGAGCAGCATTGCCATGCAGAGCATCAGGATAGTTGGGCCGAGCGAGGAATAGCTGCGAAGCATCATTAACCTCCTGCTGTTGGCGAGAGAATATGTTCGATATAAGCAGGACGTTAGCTCTGTTATCTTCGTTCCCGGCCAAAGAGGTGCGATTTCCATGGAAATCGGTATAACATGTGCTTCGTGGTACAATACGCGCCTCACACCACTAGCCGAGGCCGTATATGCCCGAACCTTTTGGCGACCAGCGCCGCCCGTCCCGACCGCCCGAACGCGAGCTGCGCTATTTTGCGACCCTCAAGGTGATTGCCGAAACGCTGAATAATAGCGTCAACCTGCGCCAGGCGCTGGCTGGTACCCTGCCGCTGGTGATCGAGCTGCTTGATCTGCATACCGGCTGGCTATTCCTCAGCGATGATCAGATTGTATTTTCGCTGGCTACATCACATGCCTTGCCCCCAGCGTTAGCCTACCCTGGCCCGGCCTGGCAAGAACCCTGTGAATGCCAGCGGCTGGCGCAGAATGGCAGCCTGCGCCACGGCACGCAGGTAGTTGAGTGTAGCCGCCTGCGCGGTGCAGCTGGCGATCGCCAGAACCTGGCGTACCACGCGAGCGTGCCGCTGCTGAAGGGCGAGCGTCTGCTGGGCATTATGAACGTCGCAACGCCTGATTGGGATGTGTTCACACCACAAGATATTGAGATTCTTGCGGCGATCGGCCACCAGATCGCCACCACGATTGAGCGCACCCAGCTCGCCGAGCAAGCCACCCGCGTCGCGCTCGTTGAAGAACGTAACCGCCTGGCGCGCGAAGTACACGACACATTGGCGCAGGGGCTTACGGCCATTACCCTGCAGCTTGAGGCCGCCGATGCCCTGCTGGACAGTGCCCCCGAACGGGCGCGGGCGCGGCTGCAGCTTGCGCTGGAGTGCGCGCGCGAAAGCCTCGATGAGGCTCGCCGCTCGGTGCTCGATTTGCGCGCAGGCCCGCTCGAACGCCAGGCGCTTCCGGCTGCATTGGCCGAGCTGGCGCGCCGTTTCACCGAAGAGACGGCTATCCCTGTCGATACCCGGCTGGCGCTGGGCAGCCCGCGCCTGCCTGCGCGCGTGGAGGCGGCGCTCTACCGCATTGCCCAGGAAGCGCTGGTGAATGTTCGCCGCCATGCTCAGGCAACGCATGTGGCGCTGCGCTTGGCATTGCGCGGCAATGCCGTACACCTGACGATCACCGACGATGGCCGAGGCTTCGACACCGCGCGCGGCCAGCCACCTGCGCGTACTGGCTTTGGCCTGCTCGGTATGCAGGAACGCGCACATCTGCTGCATGGCACCATGCAGGTGCGCAGTAGCGTGGGCGCAGGCACTCGCATCAGCGTCGCCATTCCGCTCGATTAGCCCTATGTTTGTACCGCTGTAGTAGCAGCGCGACCGGGTAATTGTGGGTTTACTTTCACAACAACTCGCAGTAGAATCAAGCTATCGCCCGCTATAACAATCCATCAACATTCGCCATGCGTTTGCGTCGGCTCCGGTGCCGTTGTGCCTGCCTTGCTGGTCGGGCGGCATTGGGTGTATAAACTGGCGATGGATTGGCTCCCGAGGAGTGTGAAGCAAAGGTGTAATGATGAAGTATCAACATTCTCGTGTATTAGGCCACCTGGCCGCATGCCTCGCCCTACTCGCCGGGATGCTGGCTATGGCCGGGCTGCCCACCCGGCAAGTAGCCGCCGCCTCGCCAAAAACCCTGGTCGACAAAAATATTCTTGTCAGCACGAGCTGGGTGCGTGCTAATAGCCCCTACCTGGTAACCGTGCCAATCAGTGTTGGCGCAGCTGCCACCCTCACCATTCAACCCGGTGTTGAAGTGCAATTTCTCAAGGGTGCCGGGCTGCGCATCGATGGCGGGCTGCAAGCAATTGGCACGCACATACAGCCAATTGTGATGCGCGCGGGCGGCGATGATTGGCTGGGTTTGCAGGTGGTACAGCCCGCCGCTGATATTCGCCTCGAATCGGTGACAGTACAAGACGCGCTTAGCGGTCTGACCATCGGCCCGGCGGGCGCTGCTGCTAATCACCGTGTCGATGTCGTCACGAGTCTTATTCAGGGCAATACGGTTGGCATCGACGTTGACGGGGCATTACTGAGCAGCTTACGCCTGGTTATACGCAATACCCTGATCACCGATAATCAGCTGGGGTTGCACATCAATGGCCTGCCTGCCTCACCGCGCTTCAAGGTTGAGCACAATAGCTTCGTCGGTAATGGCATTGGGCTTAAGGCTGAGAATATTGGCGGGCAGGCGCTCAAAGTTCCGTTGCAATGGTGGGGCAACGCAAATGGGCCGCAGCTGCTGCCAGGCGATGATCTAACCTGCATGAATTCCGTGCCCCCCGCGCCGGGCACACAAGCGCAAGATATTATCTGTGGGCAGGAAGGTGTTGATGCCGCGCTGTTTACGAAAGTGCCCGCTGGCCGCGTGCTGGTGCCGTTCGGCAATGAAGCCAAGCTCGAAATGGGCATTGGGAGCATCGCACTCAGCGATACCAACATCGCTGCTACCAGCCTGCTAACAGTATCGATCCCGTTTGGCACCTTTGCCCAGCCAGTCGACCTTGTGGCCGCGCCGCATATCCCCGATGGTACTGTACCAGGCCAGCCGACCCTGCTCGATTTCGAGATTAGTGCAGCAGCGGGCGGGCAGGCACTACACCTGTTCGATAGCAGCGATGTGATTACGGTTGAAGTAAAGTATGATCCTACCGATTTGAATGGCGCCAACCCAGCCAAGCTAGTGCTGTATTATTTCGACGAGCGTACCGGGCTGTGGAACTTCGCGGGGATTAGCTCCAAGCCCGATGCGCTGCGCCATCGGTTGGTCGCGCGGCTCGATCACCTCACGCGGTTTCGCGTTATCGCAACCGACCTATTTACCTACTACCTGCCGATGGCGCAGAATTAATTCTACCTTCGTCGGATTGCTTTAGGACATACGCAGTTGCGTTGTTCGGCATCTCAATGGGCGGCTTTTGCCTGCGGCAGCATGGTACTTGCCGACGGTTTTGTGTGCGGTTGTTCCGCGCGGCGCGCGGAACAACCGCACACAACGGAAATGAAGTGTACCGCTCTGCCGCAGGCTCAATTCGCCAACTGCGTAACTCCTATGCTTGTTTTCCTGGTGCGGTGCCCGACTATGCCAGGTATCGCACCAGAAAAGAAAAATCGGGGGCGGCTACGTCGCCCCCGAATCTCCCCTGCAAACGTGCAAACTATGCGCCAGCAAAGCCCAGGCCGCGCTCGCGCATGCTCACATAGCGCCCCTGCCCAATCACCAGATGGTCAAGCACTTCTACATCGAGCAGCCTGCCCGCCGATACGATCTCGCGGGTCACAAGCACATCTTCCGGGCTGGGGGTTGGGTCGCCCGAGGGGTGATTATGCGCCACAATCAGGGCTGCACTATTGTGGCGTAGCGCGGCCTTAAATACTTCACCTACGCGCACCATCGAGGCATTCAGCGAGCCGATATACACGGTTGCGATCGTCTGTACCCGATTTTTGGTGTCGAGCAGCACCGTGCGCAGATGCTCCTGGTCGAGATGGCCCATTTCGAGAAGTAAGAGTTTCGCCGCATCAGCCGGGCTTTTGATCTGGAAGCGCTCGGCATGTTCGGTGAGAATCAGCCGCCGCCCAATTTCGAGGGCAGCCTTGAGGGTTGAGGCTTTGGCCTCGCCAATGCCATGGCGCTTGCACAGCTCGGGGTAGTCAATGCGCATCAGCCCGCCCCAGCCACGATGTTCGACCAGGAGCTGCTGGGCTAGCTCAAGCACGTTGGTGCCTTCAACCCCCACACGTAATAAGATCGCCAGCAGCTCGGTGTCACTAAGCGCAGCCGCCCCGTGGTCGCGCAGGCGCTCGCGTGGTTGGGCGCTGCTGGGGAGTTCTTTCATGCGAATATGGTACTCAGCCATCGTCATCTCTCGGTAGTACAACAAACATCATTACTACCGCGCCGCGTAAGATAGTGATACGGGCTTATCCATTGGCGAGCTGCACAGCCTCAAGTACCTGTTTAGCCAGTGCCTGGCGCCGCGCAACCAGTTCGCGTACCAGCGTTCCGTGGCGGATGGTGAGCCAGGTGTAGGCCACAGCCTCGCGGAATTCGCTCCATAGCTCGCCCCAGCGCAGCGCACTGTAGCCCAGGAGCGGCGCGCATACGAGCAGGCCAATGCCCCAGCCCAACCCAAAGAGCCAGCCGCAGATGACTGCTGCCAGCACCCACCCGAGCGCCACCATCACGGTGCCAATAATCAGCTTGCCAGTGCTGGTGGTTTCTTCGTAGTCGCCCAGCAGCACGGGCGTAAGCGGGGCCGCCAACCGGTACGGGCCGTAGCTGAGCACAAAGCCAGCAATGGCCGGGATGAAGCCAATAACCAGCAGCAGCGCGAGCCAGAGCAGGCGGCCACGCCGCGCCGCGCTTAGCTCAAGCTCCCAGGGGTCGGTGATGCCGAGGGTGTGCAGCACACGTGCGTAGCGGCGCGCCTGCTGCTCAACTGCAGCAAGCCTGGCCGGGTCGGTGGTGCGCAAGCGTTGGTACGCAGCAAGGAGCTGGGCGGTGCGGGCGTGCTGCTCTTCCAGGCTTTGCAATTCTTGAGGGGCAGTCCAGGCCGCAACCAGCGGCAAGCCGCGCAGTAGCTCGGCATGTTCGGCCTGTAATACGACGGCATCGAGTGCAGTATCTATACGCGCGGTCAGCTCGTCAACTGCGGTTTCAGGGTCAGTCGCATACAGCGGCGCAAGGTCGTCGATGGCGAAGGGCTGACCGACCACCACCAGCGCCGAGGAGCGAAACTGCGCCTTGTTCTGGTACCATAGCCCGGTCGGCACAATCAGGAAGTCAATTGCCCAGTTGGTTTCAGCTTCCGCGCTTAGTGCAATCCGGGCCGCACCCGAGTGCAACGGCAGCATGAGCGTTTTTGAATGGGTTGTGCCTTCTGGAAAGAGGGCCAGCGCATGGTGCTGCTGCAACAGCGCGCGGCAGCGTGCGAATGTCGCCTCGTTGCGTTTGGCGCGGTCGCCGTGTGCGCCGCCTTCCAGGCCCTCATCGCGCTGGCGATACACGGGCAAAGCGCCAAACGCCGCCATAAGCCCGCGCCCGATCGGGTTGGCAAAGAAAGTGCTTTTCGCCAGGAATGCGATTGAGCGGTGTAAGCCCAGCATCATCACCAGCGGGTCAAGGAGACCATTCGGGTGATTTGCGACAAATAGTGCGGGCTGGGCGGTGGGCAACTGTTCGCGCCCGCGCACTTCGATATGTGGGTAGAACAGCGCCACAAGGCGCATAATGAGCCAGCGAACCAGTTGTAACACCATACTAACCCTCGGGCTATTTTGGGCGGCCTATGCCAGCAAAGCCTGGTAGGCGGTTTTGTACTAATCAACGAATGTACAACCAGGAATTTGATTGTATCGGCGATGTTACTCTGGTGTTTCGATCTGCTCGGGCGGCGGCGTGCCACTCAAAAGTGCCCGCGCTGCGCGCACAACATTGCGAATGCGTTTGCGGCGAATCCGGCGGAGGGCGGCACCAACTGGGAACCAGCGGACGCGAATAATGTTTTCTTTCGCTTGCGGGCGTGGGCGCCCAGCCTCGGCACGCAGCAGGTAGTAGGTAACAGTTTTGCGGCGGCGGCGGCCAGCCTTCTGGATCGTATAAAATACCTGCCGTACCATCAATTCAACCACGCCAGTAATGCTGGTTTCTTCAGCCACTTCGCGTGCTACGGCAACACGCTCGTCTTCACCGATTTTGATGCGCCCCTTTGGCAGTGTCCAGAAGCCGCCCTGCTTTTTGATCAGCAGAATCTCGAGCTGTCCAGCGCCTGAGCGCCGGTAAACAACCCCGCCAGCTGCGCTGATTGGTACCTCTGGCTCGTCGGTTTCCGGCGAGGCTATATTTGGATCAAACGTCATCTACCCTGCTCCTACGCTGTGCTCCGCCGGAATGCTACCCTTCAGTAACACGCGTTACGCGGTCACCCGCGTTTGAGGAATATTGCCACCAGCAGCGCACCGTAATCGAAATGTACCGCGCTGCCGCAGGCTACAAACGCCCACCCCGTAACGCGTGTCAGTAACAGGACGTATGCAGTCGGTGTTTTAGCCTTCGAAAGAGCGGTACTTTCTATCTTTTTGTATGGCGTTTTCGCGCGTAGCGCGAAAACGCCATACAAGAATATGGTCGAAGTACCATGCTGCCGCAGGCCAACACGCCAACTGCGTGCGCCCTGTCAGTAAGTTATTGTATGCCGTATCACAAACCTGCTCACGGCCCATGTGGAACGTGCTATAATACGCCCGCTTAATCTTTCGTTAATATACCAGAGACATTTCGTTGATGCACATCCGAACACGCCGCCTGTTATCTATTGCCGCCGTGCGTGGCCCCAGGGGCCGTTGCTGGCGGTCTTTGCTGTTTCTCGCACTCCTGCCGCTCCTGCTCGCGGCCTGTGGTCAATCCGATTCTGCTGGGCTAACGGTTACTGGCTCTACTTCAGTAGCCCCGTTTGCCGAGCATTTGGCTGAGCTGTATCAGCATGCCCACGCAGGCACGGCTATCAATATTCAGTCCCTCGGCTCTAGTGCTGGCATTCAGGCCGCAATCGACGGTGTGGCCGAGATTGGCATGTCCTCGCGCGAGCTGAAGCCGGAAGAAGCCGACAAGCTCGATGAATTAGTGATTGCGCGCGATGCTTTGGCCGTTATTGTTCACCCAGCAAACCCGGTGAGTAAACTCTCGCTCAAGCAGGTGCAAGACATTTTTTCGGGTTCGGTGCGTTCCTGGAGCGCGCTTGGCGGCCCAGAACAACCGATTGATCTGGTGATCCGCGAAGCTGGCTCGGGTACCGCCGGTGCCTTCGACGAGCTGATAATGAAGGGCAAAGCGATTACCATTACAGCGCTGCGCCAGGGTTCGAATGGTGCCATCCGCCAGGTGGTGGCCGAAAACCCAAACGCCATCGGGTATATTTCGCTCGGCATCGTTGATAACACCGTCAAGGCACTAGCCATTAATAATGTCGCGCCATCAGTTGCGCACGTTGAAGCTGGTACCTACACCTTCGTGCGCCCGTTCCTGTTTGTTTGGCGCAAGGGCCACACCTTTAGCCCGCTTGCCAAGCAGTATATCGATTATGTGATGAGTGCGGAAGGCCAGCAAGAATTACAAAACCTTGGACTGGTGAAAGGGCCAGCTTCCCCATGAAAGAACGCAGCATTAGCTTCATATTACTTATCACTGCCTTTGGTGCGTTGGTGGCGCTGGGACTGATTACCTATTTTATCTTTCAGGCGGGTGTGCCGCTGATTGCCAAGGTTGGGCTGTGGCAATTCCTGGCGGGCAGCACCTGGAACCCGACTGCCAAACCACCCGCGTTCGGTATTTTACCCATGATTGTCGGCTCGCTTTGGCTAACCTTCGGCTCGCTCGTTATTGGGGTGCCGCTGGGCCTGGCAGTAGCGATTTTTATGGTTGAGCTTGCTCCGGCGTGGCTGGCGGTGGTGATGCGCCCAGCTATTCAGCTGCTGGCAGGCATTCCCTCCGTCATCTATGGTTTTATCGGGCTGACGCTCCTGGCGCCAGTCATTCGCGCCACGCTGGGTGGGCCAGGTCTGAGCGTCCTCACTGGCGCAATCATCCTGGGTTTCATGATTTTACCGACGATTATCGCCATTTCCGAAGATGCTATTCGCGCGGTGCCGATCGCCGTGCGCGAAGGCGCAGTAGCGCTTGGCTCGTCGCATTGGCAGGTGATTACAGGCGTACTTTTACCCACGGCGCGCTCGGGCATTATTGCTGGCATCATTCTGGGTATGGGGCGCGCGCTGGGCGAAACAATGGCCGTAATCATGATGATCGGCAATTCACTTGCTATCCCGGTATCGCCGCTGCAACCAGCTACCACACTTACCAGCAATATTGGCCTCGAAATGGCCTACGCAAGCGGCCAGCATCGTGAAGCGCTGTTTGCCACGGGCGTGGTGCTCTTCGTCTTTATTATGATCTTAAACGCGCTTGCAACCACATTTGTTCGCCGACCTGGTACAAGCCGGAGAAGTGCATGACCACTGCGCGTACACAACGATTTGCATTTGGCTGCATCTGGCTGGCCGCCGTATTTACCCTGGCGGTGTTAGCGCTGGTTGTAGGTCTGATTATGGTTCGCGGCCTGCCTTCGCTGAGTATTGGTTTCCTTACTGGCACTCCCGAAAACCTTGGCCGCGATGGTGGTATTTTTCCCACCATTGTGGGTACGATTGTGCTGGGCCTGGTATCGTTGCTGATTGCTACGCCGCTTGGTATTGGCAGCGCGATCTACCTCACCGAGTATACCCACGAAAGCTTGCTTACCCGCGCCATCCGCTTCGGCACCGAATCGCTGGCCGGGGTGCCTTCGATTATCTTCGGGCTGTTCGGGTTTATCTTTTTCGTCACCTACTTGCAGATGGGCTGGTCGATCCTGGCGGGTGGGCTAACGCTGGCGCTGATGGTGCTGCCAACGATTATTCGCACCACCGAGGAAGCGATCCGCACGGTGCCGCAGAGCTATCGTAATGTGAGCTATAGCCTCGGTGCGACGCGCTGGCAGATGGTAACGACAGCGGTGCTGCCCAGCGCGCTACCCGGCATTATCACGGGCATTATTCTGGCGTTTGGCCGCGCCGTTAGCGAAACCGCCGCAGTGATATTTACTGCTGGCACCGCGCTCAACTTGCCAAAATCGGTATTCTCGCCAGTGCGCACAATGGCAGTGCATTTCTATATTCTCGCTGTCGAGGGTATATCGCTGGAAAAAGCATATGCTACCGGCGCAGTGCTGATCGTCACTGTGCTAATTATTAACGTTATTGCAAGCTCGCTTATCACGCGGCTTGTGCGTAAACAGGTACGGCGCTAACACTCATGGATATTAAAATCGAATTCGACCATTATACACTCGCATATGGCCGCGATGTTGTACTGAATGATATAACGCTGCCGGTTGCTCGGAATGCAGTATTAGCTGTATTCGGGCCAGCTGGTAGCGGTAAAAGCGGCTTTTTGCGCTCAATCAATCGGATGGCCGAGCTGGAATCGAACGAGCGCCACCAGGGCGATATTCGTATGGATGGCGTTAGCATCTTTGCACCGGCTGTGCGCTTGCCAGAGCTACGGCGGCGCGCAGCGATGGTTTTTGCACAGCCAGTCGCGCTGCCGATGTCGATTTACGATAATGTGAGCTATGGGCTGCGGCTTGCGGGCCAGCGCGACCGCCGCACACTTGATGCCGCAGTGGAACGTGCCTTGCGAGCTTCGACGCTGTGGGACGAGGTAAAAGATCGGCTCGATAGCCCTGGGTTGAACCTTTCGGGTGGGCAGCAGCAGCGCTTGAGCATTGCGCGGGCGCTTGCGCTCGAACCCGAAGTGCTGCTCCTCGATGCACCCACCGCCGCGCTCGATCCGATTTCGACCGCGAAGATTGAGGATATGCTGATTGACCTGAAGGCGAACTACACGATTGTTATTGTGCCGCACAGCATTCAGCAAGCGGCGCGGGTGGGTGATGCTGCGGCATTCTTTCTCAACGGTATGTGCGTGGAATATGGTGCTGGCAACCAGCTATTTGTGTCGCCGCGTGATAAGCGCACTGAGGATTACGTGACCGGGCGCTTTGGGTAAAAGCCCGGATTTTGCGAACTTGCAATAGTTCTGCCTGCAGTAGTAGTTACCCAATGGTATAAGAAGAACTACCTTAAGCCCATAATTGCCCATAAAAACACCGGGGGTGGCCAGGCCAACCCCCGGTGTCTTCACGTACCTGTATACTTAGCGGCGGGCCATCACAGCGCGGTAAATCGCCACTACAATCACCGCCCCAATCACCGATACAATCAGTGTAGTAAGGTTGAAGCCGGTGGTCATATCAACCCCAAAAAGCAGGGACGACACCCAGCCACCGACGACTGACCCGATGATGCCGAGCACTACGTCGATGTACCACGGGTAGTTGCTCTTCATAATGAACCCGGTGATCGCCCCAACAATGAACCCCATCACAAGAAAGAGAATCAGACCCATTGGTGTTTCCTCCTTGGTGCATGCATCACGGCATGCCTAACCTGCTACACCCTAGTTGTTACCGGCCTGGCCTTCGGCAAGCTCTTTCACTTTTCCAAGTGTATGCTTTACCTTCAACGCATCCACCGGGTTACCACTGGCGATAAAATCGCCGAGCAGGCTACCAGGTGGATCATATTCCATGCGGTACGTTAGGCGCGTATCGTGCCCACCCACCCCAAAAAGACCGCCATGCCGCCCAACCGTGAATGTATGTGTTACTTGCTTGTCGCCAACATGCGTTACTACCTGAAGGTCGGAATCGCCAAGATGCACAATCGAGCCTGTACCATTTTCGCTGCCATCCTGCCAGGTGAAGCTGCCGCCCGATTGTAGCGCGCTTAGGCTTGGCGCTTGCGACATATCGGGGAACCACAGGGGCCAGCGCGCCGGGTCGGTAATCAGCGCCCAGACCGTTTCGACAGGGGCGTCAATGTCGGTATGTTGCTCGAACTTGACAATCATTCGTTTCTCCTAGCACTAAGCAACCAATTGCTGCAAAGATGTTACCAGCAGGTGATTGTAGTGACGATGCATGCGGTAAATTGTCACATTGCACCCGCGATAGTATATCACTAATTCATTTGTGTCCAGCTGTAGGGGTAGCGTGCGTCTTCAATTGGGCTAACCGCGCGTGCAACACGTAATGGATGGAATGTGTCGAGCATTACTGCCAATTCCTCGGTGCCTTCTTTCCCAATGCTAGCTTCGGCAGCGCCAGGGTGGGGGCCGTGCGGCAGGCCACTCGGATGCAGTGAAATACTGCCAGGCTCAATGCCGCGCCGCGACATAAATTGGCCTTCAACGTAGTACAGCACTTCATCGCTATCGACATTCGAGTGATTATAGGGCGCAGGTATCGCCAGCGGGTGATAATCGTACTTGCGCGGCACAAACGAGCAGATGACAAAGTTTGGGCCTTTGAAGGTTTGATGCACGGGTGGTGGCTGATGCACGCGCCCGGTGATTGGCTCGAAATCTTCGATATTGAACGCCCACGGATACATAAAGCCATCCCACCCTACCGCATCGAGCGGGTGATGATCGAGGGTGTGAAGGGTATACCGGTCACCTGCGCGCACCAGCACCGGGAATTCGCCACGTTCATTGTGCGCGGGTAGCTCGTGCGGCGTGCGAATATCGCGTTCGCAGAACGGCGCATGCTCAAGCAGCTGGCCGTACTCATTGCGATAGCGGCGCGGTGTTTCGATATTGCCGCGCATATCGAGCACCAGCAGTTTTCCATGGGGTGCAGCTTGCGGCACATGAGCATTGATGGCCAGCGGTGTATCGAACACAATTCGGTAGGTTGTGCCAATCGGAATAACGATGTAATCGCCACGGTGGAAACGAAGCGTCCCAAACAAGCTTTCGATCCGGCCTTCGCCCTCGTTCACAAATAACAGCTCATCGCCCTGTCCGTTGCGATAGTGATAATCCATGGGTATGGTTGGCTGCACAATGCTGACCGTTACATCGCTGTTATGCAGCAGCACCCGCCTGCCGCTAATCGGGTCGCCGCCGGGCACCAGCTGCGCAGTGCGAAAGTGGCGATGGCGTAGTGCGCCTGGCTCTTCCAGATCAATCTGCACTGGGCCGCGATCTTCGGCTTTGAGGATGGCGGTGGGCGGGCGGCGGTGATATACAATCGATTGAATGCCATCAAATCCACGCGTCCCCATCACTTGTTCGGCATATAGCGTGCCATCGGGTTGGCGAAATTGGGTATGGCGCTTGTGAGGTAGCTCGCCTAAACGGTGATAGAAGGGCATCGTCGACCTCCTTAACAGTCGGCAGTTAGCCGTTGCAGTCAGCTTCTTATGCTGTCCTGTCGCTGCCTGCAAACAGCTTACGGCTGACTCATTTATGGTATTACGCGGTTTTTCAATACACCCAGTCCAGTAATTTCTAGCTCAACCACGTCGTCGGGTGCGAGCCATGGCCCCTGGCCCGCAGTAAGCTCAAGCAGGCAACCGGTGCCAACCGTACCGCTGCCAATCACATCGCCGGGGTAAAGGGTCACATCGCGCGAGGCTCGCGCAATCATCTGGGCGAAGGTGTAATAGATATCGCGGAAGTTGCCGCGCGAACGCTCTTCGCCATTGATGCGTGCCAGCATTGGCAGGTTATAGCGCCCATCGCCCAGCGCTCGCTCGCCAAGCTCGTCGGGAGTTACCAGCCACGGCCCAAGCGATGTTGCAAAATCTTTGCCTTTGGCCGGGCCAAGCCCCACGGTCATCTCCTCGCGCTGCACATCGCGCGCACTCCAATCGTTCATAATCGTGAAGCCCGCAATGTACGCTTCGGCATCTTCCTCAAGGATGTCGCGCCCGGCCCGCCCGATGACGCAGGCAATTTCTAGCTCGTAATCGAGCGCTTTGGTGCGCGGCACAGGAATATCGGCGTTCGGGCCATAGATTGCCATATGGTTGCCAAAGTAGAACACCGGCATTTCATACCAGGCATATGGCACATCGCGCCCACGGTTGCGGTTTGCAGTGACAACGTGCTGCTCGAAGGCATAGAAATCGCGCAGGCTGTTGGGGCGCGGCAGTGGTGCCACCAGGCGCACTTCATCGAGCGGCAACACCATCTCGACACCGCCGATTGCAATCGTACCGGCCATGCGATGGTTTGAAGCGACAAATTCGCCGAATTCGTCAACATCGTTCACACCCAGCTGGTCGAATACCGCTGTTGCAATTTCAATCGCACCGTCGAGGCCCATGCCCTCGGGCGCGCCGCGTAGAATATCGAGCAGCTCCCAGCGTTGGCCGTCGGCTTGCTCGAACATGAGCGGTGCCGCCGCCGCAAGGTCAATCACCGCTTCGCCCAGCAGTACCCCCGCACGCGGAAATCGGTCGATATAGTTGAAACTGACGAATCGCATGTTGGCTCCATTTACGCTTTGGGATTTACGATGGCCGAGTGATAGGCACATCGTAAATCCAAAAGCGTAAATCGTAAATCTATAAATTGCCGCGCCGCGCCTGCTCGCGCTCGATCGCTTCGAATAATGCCTTGAAGTTGCCCTTGCCAAAGCCACGGCTACCCTTACGCTGAATAATTTCCACAAAAAGCGTCGGGCGATCTTGCAGCGGCTGACTGAAAATCTGCAGCAAGTAGCCTTCCTCATCGCGATCGACCAGTACGCCGCGCTTAGCCAACTCGCGCACATCCTCAGCAATTGCGCCTACCCGCGCGGGTAGCTCGTCGTAGTACGATTGCGGCACGCGCAAGAAGGGAATACCGGCGGCGCGTAGTTCATCAACACTCGCCAGAATATCGCCGGTGGCAAGCGCAATATGCTGTACGCCCGGGCCGCCGTAATAGTCCAGGTACTCTTCGATCTGGCTTTTGCGGCGGCCATCGGCAGGCTCGTTGATTGGGAATTTGATGCGACCGGTGCCGTTCTGCATCACCTTGCTCATCAGCGCCGAGTATTCGGTTGAAATATCCTGGTCGTCGAAATGAATCAGCTGCTTGAAGCCAAGGATATCGCGGTAGTAGCCAACCCAATCATTCATATGCCCTAGCTCGACATTCCCAACAATATGGTCGATTGCGGCCAGGCCAGTGTCGGGCGTGGGCAGCGGCGTATCGACCGGGCGGAAACCCGGCATGAATACACCTTCGTAACCATCGCGCTGGATGAAGCTATGAATCGTGTCGCCATAGGCCGCAATGCTCGCCTTCACAATTGTGCCGTGCTCGTCGGTGAGCGGTGTAGGCGGCTGTATACTGCGCCCACCGCGGCGCAATGCCTCGTTGTAGGCGGCAGCCGCATTTTCGACACGCAGTGCAATATCACGCACCCCATCGCCGTGGCGTGCGACATGTGCTGCAATTGGGTCGTTCGGGTCGGGGCGGAGCGGAGCGCTGAGCACAAAGCGGATATTGCGGCGTTGCAGTACCCAGGCTGCACGGTCGCGCACGCCGGTTTCGAGGCCAGCGTAAGCCACTGGCTGCAAACCCAGCGCTGTGCGGTAAAAGTGGGCCGCCTGGCGCGCATTCGCGACGTAGAATTCGATGTAGTCGATGCCCTGCAGGTCGAGTGGATCAGACGTCATTGTCTTCCTCCTTGTGACTGGTTATAGAGAAGTGATCATTGAGTGTGGATGCATAGCAGTATAGAAGATTAGGAGGTAAACCTACAGCACATGCTGAAAACATTGTGCGACTCAGTGCAAAGAATTTAAGGTAAAATATCTGCATGAGTTTACATTCTGAAGCGTTGCTCGACGATATTAATTGGAAGCTGCTGCGCCTGCTGCAAGCAAATGCCCGCAGCTCATTTAGCGATCTGGGTCGGGCCGTTGGGCTATCGGCACCAGCGGTAGCCGAGCGTGTGCGGCGGCTTGAAGAAGCTGGGGTAATAGATGGCTACTATGCGGCGGTAAACCCGGCCAAAGTTGGGCTACCACTGCTGGCATTTATGCGCCTGGCCGAGGTTGGCGATCGCGGTGAGCGGGTGGCGGCGCTGGCCCGTAATCTGCCCGAAGTGCTAGAATGTCATCGTGTTACGGGCAGCGACAGTTTTCTACTGAAAATAATGGCCATCTCCATCGCGCATCTTGAAGCGCTTATCGATCGGTTTAACCCATATGGTCAGGTTACCACGTCAATTGTGTTATCATCGCCGGTGACACGCCATAACATTGATCGGCCAGGCTTATAGTGTACTGGGAGTTCTTCAGCCAAACCTACGAAGGGTGCTCGCATTCAGGTTAGCGATGCCGCAAATATAGCAATCTGCGTCGGTTGTGAAGTCTGCCAGGTGCGGCGTTTAGCGCATCAGAACCCGGCAATGTCACTGCTGGTCACACCTGACAGATATGTAATTTAGATACTATTGCTATATATTGCTGTTCAAAATAATTTCTGCAATAATACAGTGTGCTCGCTTTGCTTATGGTAGAAACAATGTCTGTGCGCCGTAAAGCTCTGCTCATCCTTGCGCTAACCCTCACCAGCCTGCTTGTTGGGCTGTACATCCCGCTACGCATGATTCTTCTGAATAGCTTTGCCCAACTAGAAGAACAGGGCATGCGCAGTAATATCGAGCGTGTCCAGAATGCGTTGTCCGAGTCCTTATCTGCAATCGATCGGGTTGTTATTGCATACGCAGCCTGGGACGACTCCTACGAATATGTTGCTCATCCTAATGAGAAATATGTCGCCGATAATTTTATCAATGAAATCTTTATTAATAACCGTTTCAATATTATTGCGGTAGTCGACGCATCACATACCATTGTCTATAGCCAGACATACGACCTCGTGCATAATCAGATGACCATACCATCAGCGGCCTGGCAGCAGCTGTTAACCTCACCGATACTACAATTCAGCGACAACGCACTTGATGCAAAAGTTACCGGGATTGTACAATTACCAGAAGGGGCTTTCCTAATCGCTGCCCGACCGATTATTACCAGCGCCTACGCCGGGCCGGTTCGTGGCACCTGGGTTGCTGGGCGGCAGCTAGACGCCGCCGAGCTTGAAGCACTTTCGACCCGTGTCGGGCTAAAGGTTAATCTTTTCGAGGCGAACACTACGCCTTTACCCCCTGAAGCTACCACGGCTTTTACGGCGCTGGCTGGTTCGGCAAAGACGTTTGTTCAACCACTAAATACGACGCAAATTGCGGGTTACGCACTATTGTCGCCGCTCAACAGCAGCACAAAATATATGTTTCAGGTGCTTAGCCCACGCGATATTTATGCCAAAGGGCAAACTGCCCTTGCATATTTTACGATTGCGCTCTTACTCGTTGGGTTGCTGTTCGCTGGTACCATGATGATTTTGATGGAGCGGATTGTTCTTTCGCCCTTGAGCCGCTTGAGCTTTGATGTTCACGAAATTGGCGCGACCGGCGACCCAAATGCTCGCTTGCAGGTGTATGGTAAGGATGAAATCGCCCGGCTAGGAGAGATGATTAACGTGATGCTCGCCGACCTACAGCAGGCTGAAGCTGCGCGCCAGCTGGCTGAGCAGAAACGTGAGCAGATTAAGCACGATTTCATTTCGACCATTTCGCACGAGTTGCGCACGCCGCTAACCCCGATTAGTGGCTATATAGATATTTTGCTGACCTTCCCCGAGCAGCTCACTAGCGACCAGCAGTATGCGCTTACGGTTATGAAGGCCAATAGTAATCGGCTTACGGCGCTGGTGAGCGACCTGCTTGATGCCGGGCGCCTCGATTCGGGCAAGCTTACCCTGCGCTATACGAGCTTCTCACTGCCACAGCTGATCGGCGAAACGTTGGCCTTGCTTGAATATGAATACACGAAAAAACAGCTGACGGTGATAACTGAGCTTGCGAACGACCTACCGATGGTTGAAGGTGACCCCAAGCGTATTGGTCAGATTATCTCTAACCTGCTATCGAATGCGATCAAATATACGCACCCGAATGGCACTATCTGGATACGATCGAGCCAGCCAGATCCTGAATTAGTTGCAATTTCGATAGAGGATACGGGTGTTGGCATGAGCTCCGAGCAGCAGCGCCATATCTTTACGCGCTTCTATCGGGGGGACAACGAGTTACGTGCAAAAGTGCCGGGGGTGGGGCTTGGGCTTTCGATCGCAAAATCGCTGATCGAACTGCATGGCGGTGAGATTCAGGTGAGTAGCGTGCAGGGCCAGGGAAGTACCTTCACCTTTACCCTACCTATTCATCAGATTCACCGGATTGCTGTGCCCGCGCAAGCTGAAGAGCCGCTTCCAGAAGCAGTGTAATCGCATAGTAGTTGCGGTTAGGAACAGATTCATTCTGCCTGCGCCCCGTTTGTAGCTAAACTGAGCATAGACCACAGCGCCAGGTGCAAGCCTGGCGTTTTCGTTTAGATTAAACTAGCTTCGCTTGAGGGCCGCACCTAGCCGAACTGGCCGGTTACATAATCTTCGGTGCGCTTATCTTGCGGGTTCGTAAAGATGCGATTCGTCGGGCCAAACTCAATGAGCTGGCCTGAGCGCGTAGCTGGATCCATCAGCATAAAGGCGGTTTCGTCGGAGGCGCGGGCGGCTTGCTGCATATTATGAGTCACAATCACAATTGTATATTCGCGCCGCAGCTCCAGCATAAGCTCTTCGACTTTGAGCGTTGCAATTGGGTCGAGCGCCGAACATGGCTCGTCCATCAGCAAGACTTCGGGGCGTGGTGCGATGGCGCGCGCAATACACAAGCGCTGCTGCTGCCCGCCCGAAAGCCCCAGCGCCGAGCTGTGTAGCCGATCTTTCACCTCATCCCAGAGCGCAGCCTGGCGTAGGCACTGCTCAACGCGCGCGGCAAGCTGTTTCCGATCGTGCCAGCCAGCGATCCGCAACCCATAGGCAATATTGTCGAAGATCGATTTTGCGAACACGTTTGGCCGTTGAAAGACCATACCGATGCGCCGCCGGAGCAACACCGCGTCGGTTTCGGGGCCATAAATATTCTGCCCATCGAGCATCATCTGGCCGTTGCCCCGCGCACCCGGCGTCTGATCGTGCATACGATTGATCGCGCGGAGCAAGGTAGATTTGCCGCAGCCCGATGGCCCTATGATCGCAGTAATGCTGTGCTCACGCATCACCATGCTAATATCACTGAGCGCCTGGAAGGTGCCGTAGTAGAAATTGAAATTCTTCGCCTCAAGCTTGTGCGCGAGTGTATCGGTGTGCTCGCGCTCGCGCACCAGCGCGCCCACGGCAACATTACGCCGCAGACTATTGGTATTGGTCAGTAATCGTGCTTCGCTCATCACAGTGCTCCTAACCGACGCGACCACTAATATAGTCTTCAGTTCGGGGGTCGCGTGGGGCGGTAAATATCTTGTTGGTGTCATCTTCTTCCACTAACACGCCTATGGGGCGGCCTTGCGTCCGCTCGACCATAAAGACCAGGGTGCGATCAGCGATGCGCGCGGCCTGCTGCATATTGTGGGTCACGATGACAATCGTGTAGTTTTGCTTCAGCTCAATCAGCAACTCTTCGATCTTGTAGGTTGAAACCGGGTCGAGCGCGGAGCAGGGCTCATCGAGCAAGAGCACTTCGGGCTGCAACGCAATCGCACGCGCAATGCACAGGCGCTGCTGCTGCCCACCCGAAAGCGCTAGCCCCGAGTGGTTGAGCTTATCTTTGACTTCATCCCAGAGCGCGGCGGCGCGCAAGCTCTGTTCTACCCGCTCGTCAATTATGTTGCGCGCGTAGCCTTCGAGCCGTAAGCCAATTGCCACGTTCTCGAAGATCGAAAGCATGCGGAGTGGGTTGGGCTGCTGAAAGACCATACCAATGCGGCGGCGTACCGCCTGCGGCTCGATGCCGGAGCCATAGATGTTATGCTCGCCGAGCAGCACCGTGCCTTCCACCCGCGCGTTCGGCACCACTTCGTGCATACGGTTCAGGCAGCGCAGCACCGTCGATTTCCCACAGCCCGATGGCCCAATAATCGCAGTGACCGAGCGTGGCCGAATGACGACATCGACAGGCTGGACGGCCTGGGTTGCGCCATAAAAGGGGGTGAGCTTTTGCAGAGTAACCTGCTGTGATTCGATGGTTTGAGTGTTCATATATGTTCTTACTTAGTGCGGCTGCGGGTGGCCCAGCGCAGGCTCAGGTTGACGGTAAGTACGAGCAGCGTGAGCACCAGCGCGGTACCCCAGGCCAGGGTATTTTGGGCCGGGAAGGGCGTGTCGGTGTATTTGTAGGTTAGCAGTGGCAGCGCGGCCATTGGCTCAAGCAGCTTGACGCTGACATTGTTGTTGCCTAGCACGGTAAGTAGCAGCGGCGCAGTTTCGCCGGTGGCGCGGGCAAACGCCAGTAGCACGCCAGTCATAATGCCGCTCATTGCGGTGGGCAGCACCACCGTGAGGGTTTGCCACCACTTCGGCGCGCCTAGGGCCATGGCGGCCTCGCGCATGGTATGTGGCACCAGCTTCAAGATCTCTTCGGTGGTGCGCGTAATGACTGGCACCATCAGCACGGCCAGCGCCACGCTGCCCGCCAGCGCCGAAAATTGGTGGGTGCGCTGCACAATCAGCACATACGCCGCTACCCCAATCACAATCGACGGGGCCGCGCTTAACACATCGGTGCAGAAACGCACGACCGTGGCGACGCTATTGCTTGGGTATTCGGCCAGGAACACGCCGGCCAGAATGCCAATCGGCAGCGCCATAATCAGCGCAATGCCCACAATAATTAGCGAGCCGATGATGCCATGCAGCACCCCACCGGCGTTGCCAACTTCGCCATCGAGCCCCACAACTGGCGGCTCGTAAGCCTGGGTGAAGAATGCAATATTTAATGCGCCTGCGCCGCGAAACACCACATAGCTCAGAATGAGCACCAGCGGAATCAGAGCTAGCACAGTTGCGCCGATTGTCAGCCCGCGCATACCGTAATCAACGAGCTTGCGGCGACGGTAGTTTGTTGCTTGCGTAATCATGAGCGTGCGCTCCCTACCGGGCCACGCGCCGCCTGCCACACCAGCAACCGCGCGAAGGCATTCACGCATAGTGTGATACCAAATAACACCAGCGCGATTAAGATCAACGTCGATTCGTGCATACTATCGTTGGCATTTGGCAGCTCGCTAGCCACCAGCGATGCGGCAGTAATGCCGCCGCCGAACAGCGAAGTGCTTATTTTATCCTTCACACTGCCGATCACCATAAGCGCAGCCATGGTTTCGCCGAGCGCGCGGCCCAACCCGAGCATCAGCCCGCCGATGATTCCAGCGCGCGCGTAGGGCAACACTGCTTTGCGAATCATTTCCCAGCGGGTTGCACCAACTGCCAGCATGGCTTCGCGCTGGTGATTAGGCACCACGGCCAGCACATCGCGGGTAATCGCGGCGATGGTGGGCAAAATCATAATCGCCAGGATAATGCCCGCCACCATCAAGCCGCGCCCCGCCGCTACCGGGCCAGCCAGCAGCGGGAAGCTTTTGCCAACGCTTTTCGCAATCGGCGCGGCAACCCAGCTGCGGAAGAACGGCACGAATACGAACACGCCCCACATGCCATAAATGACACTGGGGATGGCCGCTAACAGCTCGACCATGAATGACAGCGGGCTTTTGAAGCGCTGTGGGCAAAGCTCGGAGAGAAAAACGCCGATCAGAATCCCCAGCGGCCCCGCAATCAGCAGCGCAATGCCCGAAGATACGAGCGTGCCATAAATTGCCGGAAGTGCGCCGAAGTTTTGCGCGTTGGGATCCCAGCCAGTTTTGAACAGAAAGCTCAAGCCAAAGCGCCCGCGCGCCTCGCTTGAACCTACCCAGGCGACATACCCTACTGCGGCTACCAGTGCAACAACCATCAATGCAAAAAATAGGGTAAGCAGCCAGAAAATGACATCACCGTGTTTTGTGCGCTGCTGAAAGGTTTGCCAGGTGCTTAATCGCTCGGCCTGTGCCATATCGTGACCTCATTGAACAACGGATACAAACATTGGGTAAAAAGTAAGGTAAAGAACTTTTCTTTATCATGGTGATGACCGACAACCAAGCCCAGGGAAAACTGTGGTTGGTTGTCGGTCGCTTTCACCCGGTTCTGTTGGGTTTACGGCTTTACAAAGGCTGGCTTGCCATTAACGGTAATCTCTGCGAGCTTCGCAATCGCCTTCTCGCGGATCTGGTCGGGCAGCGGCGCATAGTTCAGTGCCTTGGCCGAGTCGCTGCCACTGGTGAGTGCCCAGTACAGGAAGTCGGTCAATGCCTGGGCTTTGGCCTCGTCCTTCTGGTCTTTGGTAACCAGGATCCAGGTGTAGCCGCTGATTGGGTAGGCGTTATCGCCTGCTGGCGGGTTAACAATATTCACGCGCAGGTCATCGGGAGTGTTGGCTAGGAAGCCAGCCGCTGCGGCGCTGACACTCTCAAGCGTTGGGGCAACGTATTTACCGGCAGCGTTCTTAATCGCTGGCTCGGGCAGCTTGTTTGCCGCCGCGTAAATCAGCTCGACGTAGCCGATCGCGCCTTCGGTCTGCTGTACAATTGCTGCCACGCCGGGGTTCTTCTCACCGCCCTGGCCGGTCGGCCACTGTACAGTGTCGCCTGCGCCGACCTTGGTTTTCCACTCGGGGCTAACACTGCTCAAGTAGTTGGTGAAGATGCTGGTGGTGCCCGAGCCATCCGAGCGATGTGCCACGGTAATTTCGGTATCGGGCAGTGTTACGCCAGGGTTATCAGCAGCAATCTTCGGGTCGTTCCAGGCGGTAATTTTACCCAGGAAGATATCGGCCAGCGTCTCGCCCGAAAACTGGAGCTTGTCAACGCCGGGCAGGTTGTAGGTGGCAACCACGGCGCCAAGCACCGTCGGGATGTGCAACACATCGGTTTTGAGCGTGCCGGTGGTCGGGTCGGTCGCGGCCTTCAGCTCGGTGTTGCTGGCAAACTTATCGCTGCCACCGAAGTCTGTCACGCCGCCGAAGAAGTCCTTACGGCCCTGGCCCGAGCCCACGCTCTGATAGTTAATCTCAACACCAGCAGCGACCGCTTTGTAATCCTTGATCCACTTCTGGTAGATCGGATCGGGGAAGCTTGCGCCCGAGCCGGTGAGCTTGGCCGTGACACTACGCGGGGTGAACGCCGATGGTGTGCCACCGCTTGCGGCGGTAGGCTCGGCCATAGCGGCGGTAGGCTCGGCCATAGCGGCGGTGGGCTCGGCCATAGCGGCAGCCGTAGGTGCGGCAGGTGCCGCCGTAGCCGCCGCCGGGGCGCTGGTTGGCGTGGTTGTGCTGGGTGAACTGCCACAGGCAGCCAGGATTGGGATGAGTAGCGCCAACAGGAGTGCAAATATGCCAGGGCGCTTTGCGGTGAGTATCATACCGTTCTGTTCCTCCTCAAAGTGATTACGAGCATTTGTTGTAACGTGCGCATCTTAGCGAGGCTCTGTTAAATCACTCACAAGTCATTGTTAAGTCTGGATTAAATGATCGCGCTATTTGTCAGGCACTTCTAGCAATTGACGATGTCACACTCAGGACTTACGCGGTTAGCGTACCGCGCTGCCGCAGGCAAAAGCCGTCAACTGCGTAAGTCCTAACTGTAGCGAGCAACACACAGCCCCTACGCATATGCGTAGGGGCTGTGTGTTGCTCGGCGTGGTGGCACCGGGCAGCTGGGGAGAATTTGTTTAGGCGCTATATTTGCGCGCCAGCTACGAGGCAAGCATGCTGCGTAGCTCAGGATTACGGCTTAGACGCCCCAGGACATTCCGCTTGACGTTATACACATCGCTAATGCTGGTGAACAGATCCTGGCGATCTTGAAAAATATCGCACGGCTTCAGGCCAAGCACAAACGACCGAAATACAACCACGCGTTCAGCCTCGTTATTGAGCTGCGTGTTAATGTAGCTCCAGAACTCTTCACAATACACTCGTTCCATCGCTTCCTCATCTGGTGCTGCTTGCGGCGTTTGATTAGAGGGCAGGGCTTCCTCTGGCAGCATCTCGGCCCACGATTGGGCGCGGACACTATCTACTACGACTGAGCCGGCGCAGAGTTGCAGGTAGTGTAACAGTGAAGCCAGGGTGGGGAACTGCTCGAAACGGGCCGAAATTGCCTTCCAGAATTTGGTGAATGCTGCGCCAACAAAATACTCGCTGCTTTCGCCGCTGCTCACAAATGCGCCACTGCGCCGCACCCAGCTTTCAACCAGCGGGCTGTAATGCGTGTAGATATATTCCCAGGCCACGTCGTTCTGTTCGACGATCGCCCGGCGGAATAGCTCGTAGGCAAAGCGAGTATCGTGCTTGATGCCCCGGTAAAAGCGCTCGCTTTCGGCCAGGCTGTGCCGCACTACCAGCGAAAGCTCCATGCGGTGCAAGTCGGCAGCATCGCCGAGGAGCGCCGGTGCCTCGGGGTAGCTGGCTGAGCGGATGGGCGGTTGAGCCGCGCGAATACGTGCTGCAATCATCGGTCCCTCCTGCAACGAGTACTGCCCTGGCGCTCAACACCCCGGTGCCGCGGCCAGCAGTGCAGTGTAGTAGAGTGGTTTCGGTTCGGTATAACTACGGCGACATATTGGCAATCGCCGCGCGAGCTCACAGCAGCTATTGTAGGATTCTCACTGTGGATTGAGAAGTGCCGGGGATGAGCGAATGATGACAGACACTACGATATTTTGTAGTATTCAGCACTGCAAAGCCTTACAGATGAATTTTTGTTCATTTGCGCTATGTATTTAGCACAAACCTGCTTGAACAGGCAGCTGGTGGAATGAGGGCCTGTGCTGACCACTGATGTGCCTGCGGCAGCATGGTACATGTCGATCTTGGTGTGCGTTTTTTCGCGCAGAGCGCGAAAAAACGCACACACCGAACATGAAGCGTACCGCGCTGCCGCAGGCAAAACGCCGCCAACTGCGTAAGCCCTACATTTATAAGCATGCTATTGCAGGCCAGCGCGCAATTCCTGGGCGCGCAGCGCGGGCTGGGCAACAGCAGCGCGCGCCGCCGCCACCGTGGTGAGGGCCGGGTCGCCCCAGGCATACCAGTCGTCGGTGGCATCGCCCGGCGCGCCGGGGTTCGATTCGAGGGTGAGGGTAATCGTTTGCCCGGCCCAGCGCGTCAGGTCGGCCCAGCCGGGCACCCAGCCACGCAGCGCCGTCTCACGATCGATTGGCAGCTCGGCGGCGAGCACCGGCGCTGCGCTGGGCGGCGTAACCCACACGCGGAAGATCGCGCCATCGGTGTTCCACGCGCGCGCCGCCGGGTCGAGCCCGGCCACAAAGTGCAGCGCAGGTAGCTCGGCGGGCACGGTCAGGCTAATCGCCACGCTGGCCGGGGGGTGCAGAAACAGCGCAGGTAGCTCAAGCTGTGGACCAAGCGGATCGGCGGCATACGGCTGGCGGTAGCTGGCGCGCCCACGGTAGCACGAGGCCGCGCCCTGGTCGGTGCAAAACAGCGATTTAATCAGGCTGCCCGGCGCGCTAAGCTGGCCCGCTGCAAGCTGGCCGAGCAAGTCGTGGCGCGGTGCGGTGCGCACCATTTCGTCCATTTGCTGGTATACCTGGCTGGCCTCCCAGCGAATCAGCGGGTTGCCAGGCGCATAGCTGCGCGCCTGCTCGTAGGCCGCCGCCGCCGCATCCCAATCGCTCAGCGCGGCATATACCTGGCCGAGTAAGCGGTAGGCATGGGCGTGGCTGGGGCGGTGGCGCGCGGCGGCTTGCAGCCAGGGCAGCGCCTGCTGTAACGCCTGCGGATCGCGCGCCTGGGGCAGGCTGGCGGCCAGACGCGGGCGGGGCCAGGCCATCCCGGCATCCATCAGCGTGCCCGCGCGCTCGATGTCGTAGGCCCACAGCGCCAGCGGCGCGGCCAGCGCGCCCAGCAGCACGAGCATGACCAGAACCACACCGGCGATGATCAAGGCGCGGCGCGTAGGCGGCCAGGGGCGTTTGGCGGCATCGGGCGGCGGGGCTGGCTGGCGCGTGGGCGTGCTGTTCATAGTAGCGGCGAGTATAGCCGCCGGGGCGGTGGGCGTCAAGCGGCGAGCGGTGGGCTAGGGGTTTACCCGACGACCGACCACTGCCCAAGCATCTGTCGTCAGTCATCGGTCGTCACCACCGGGAAAGACGTTTGGCGCGGTGTACGAAGATAGTGCGCAATCAAGCAAATCCATGTGCGAAAAAGGACTTTACAAGCGTTTATCAAGCAATACAATGATTGATAAGGCTTGGGATGGGTGAGGAAGCAGAATGAGTGATCACACAAGCGCCGCGCCGCCGCTGCACGGTGCTGGAAACAGATAGCCAAATAAGAAGAGAAGGCCGAGCCCCATCGAGTGCCTAGCCTTCTCTTTCTTGTCGCCACACGGCACAAATCCAAACCCCAATATTAAGCTAGCCAAGCTGTGTTAATGTACCACAGCGAAGCAGACTTACTCGCTCGTAGTCTATTAATTACGGCTGGATAACCAGGTAGTCAGCGACTGTCCGCAGTGGGCTGCCCCAGTCGATGGTGATCCAGATAGTCACGGCCCCATTGCGCGGTGCGATGTTATGCACAGTGTACTTTGCCGCGCCGACTATACGATAGCCATTGGCGTCTACCTCGCTGACCGAGGCGAACACGCGCGAGTTCACGGTGATGCGGCTATCGTATAATGTCAGCTTCCACGAGCCGTTCTTGAAGCCCCAGTATACACGCGATGAGTAGCTGTAGGCGCCTAATCCCAACGTGCTGGCTGTGCCTTGCGCTGAAGGATTCTCAGCGTTGCGATGGGTCGGCGTAACTTCCATATTCTGATCGTCCTCCTGGACTGTATCACCTGGAATGGCAGTTGCAACCGGTGTAGGCTTGCCCGTGTCACCTGGGCGTGGCGGCTGAGCGGCCGCAGTCGACAGGCTGCCAATACCAGCTAGAAACAGCAGCGCCACCATCAGGGCAAGGCCAACCTTGATCGAGAGCCAGCGGGAGGCGAAAGATATGTTCTTCATGGTACTTCTCCTTGATGAATTGAACAGCGGTAAAATTGTTTCCGCAATCGTTTGCAAACCAGAGGAGCATTGACGTAACCTGATAGTGCTGGTAGACTCTCGTGCGGAACCAATAGCAGCACCACCGCTATTTGGTGCAGCCTTTGGTGAGCCGAGGAGCGCGTAGCCCGACTTGGGAAGAGAAGGTTACGCGCTTTTGTGTGCATCAACGCAGTATTTGCTGCGCTCGTTTATACTGATAAGCTCTCACCCCCTTTAATACTCTTTCAGATCATCGAAAAGGAATAGCGTGCTCGAAGATTGTTTTTATCTTAGCTCACGCATCGGAAGATTCATGCAAATCAAATTGCTTGTGCTGTGAATTGGCCTATGCCAAGCGTACAATGAGACCTTCATGAGCGCGGAGCTGGATTTGATCCAACGGGATAGAGCCAATACGATCCAGATACGTTGACAGCAGTACCTCGCCGCGTACTCCCAATACCGCCGTGTCGATCACGCACGGCTCCGCGCCAAACTGAAGCACGATGAGCACCCGCTCGCCGCCGTGCTCACGCAGATATGCGAATACTGAGGATGGTGTACAGGCGAACGTGGCGTAGCTGCCGATGTGCAGTGTCGGCAGCGCTCGGCGCAGCGCGACGAGTGCGCGGAAGAGCGTGAGTATCGAGGTCGCCTCTGCCTGCTGTGCGGCAACGTTGAGATCCTGCCAGCCATCAGTAAGTGGTAGCCAGGGTTTCACCGTGGAGAACCCGGCGTATGGCGTGCTATCCCACAGCATCGGCGTGCGCTCAGGATCACGGCCCTGGCCTGGCACACGAATACCGAATGGGTCACGCTCATCTTCAAGCGCGATTGGCACATTGGACATGCCTAACTCATCACCGTAATAACAGGTTGGTGTGCCGCGCAGGGTCAGTAAAAGCATTTGCGCAAGCTTTGCTTGCGCCAAACTACCTGCGCGCGTCGCGATGCGATGTTGGTCGTGGTTGCTCAACACCCAGTTTGGCCAAGCTCCTATGGGAAGCACCTGCTCATATTCTTCGACAAATGCGCGAATCGTCTGGGCATCCCACGCGCGCATAATCAGCTGGAAGTTGAACGGCAAGTGGCATTCATCGAGGTTTTTGCCGTAGTAGGATACAAAGCGCTCTAGCGTTGAGAGGTGGAATGTCTCGCCAATCAGCACGCGTTCACCGTCGTAGCTATCTAGCAGCTCGCGCATCTCGCGTAGTAGGTCATGCACATCAGGCGACTCTAGGCTATTGTCGTGTCGAAGCGACTCATAAGGGTTATCGCCTGGCCGGAATTTGAGGTTAGTCGGATCGTCGCGAAAAAAATCGTCTTTCAGCAACGCATAAATCACGTCAACACGAAAGCCATCGACGCCGCGATCGAGCCAGAAGCGCATTGTGTCAAACATGGCTGCTTTGACTCCAGGATTACGCCAGTTGAGGTCAGGCTGTTCCTTCAAAAACGTATGTAAGTAATACTGGTTTGTGCATGTGTCGTACTCCCAGGCGCTACCGCCAAATATGCTTAACCAGTTATTTGGCGGCCCGCCATCCTCCCCAGGCTCATGCCAGCCATACCAGTCGCGCTTCGGGCTATCGCGCCGCGCGCGCGCCGCTACAAACCAAGGGTGTTGATCAGAGGTGTGGTTTGGCACAAAGTCTAGAATCACTTTAAGGCTGTGAGCATGCGCTGTGGCGACGAGCCGATCGAAATCGTCGAGGGTGCCGAAGATAGGCTCGATAGCACAGTAGTCGCTGATATCGTAGCCAAAATCGCGCATAGGTGATTGGTAAAATGGAGAAATCCAAATCGCATCAATGCCAAGCCCGGCCAGATACGGCACGCGCTGCGTGAGACCGGCGAGATCGCCAATGCCATCACCATTACTATCCTGGAAGCTGCGCACATAGACCTCGTAGATTACCCCTGTCTTCCACCATGGTTGAATGTTATGCATGGTGCCGTCCCTTTCTACTCAATCAACGATCAGATTTTTGGGCGCAAGAACCCAAGGGTGGGCCAGGAGCGGATATCTGCCGCTCTGCCTCACCCCAGTTGGCGACTGCCCTGAGGAACGTTAAGTTTCGGTTGCGGAGGGTCGAGCTGCGATGAGACGCTGGATACTGCTAGCCAGGTCGGCTACTGTTTGCGCCACATCCGCACCGCGCATAATTCTATGAAGCTGTTGCACGATGAGTGTGGAGACCCGGCTATAGCGTGCGCCGATCTCGGCAGACGGGCGCACAATGAGCTTAACATCGTCGAAGGCAGGAAGATATGGAATCGCGCGCAGCACAGCAGGATCGCGCTGTATCGACGTAAGCGTTGGTATATATGATCCTGCCAGGGCGCGCAGCTTCTGGGCCTGTGGACTGGTCATATACTCGACAAACGCCAACGCCGAGTCCATCTCATTATCGTTGGTGTAGCGCGATACACCGAGCTGCGAGCCACCAAGCGTGGCTACGCTCGGTAGGCCGGGATTGTGCGGAAGCGGCGCCACCGCGAAACGATCTGCGAACGCAGGATCGGCTTTCAGCATACGGTACCCATACGGCCAATTGCGCATGAATATAGCGTCGCCCTGTTGAAACACACGGCGTGTATCTTCTTCCGTCCAGGTGAGCACCTCTGGTGGCGCGAGCGTGCCAATCCAGCCGCGAGTACGCTTGATCGCCTGAATCGCAGCGGAGTTGTTCAAAGTCACCCGACCGTTCTCGATTATAGTTCCGCCACCTTGCGACGCGAGCAGCTCCAGCAGGTGACAGACCAACCCCTCATATGGTGCAAATTGGAAGATATAACCAGTCAGGGTATGATTTCCGCGCGCCCGTTCGCCCGCTAGAATGGTTTGCACCATCGCCTCGAGTTCAGCCCAGGTAGCTGGGGGTGTAGCATATCCATAGTGCTGCAGCAGATCAACGCGATAGTAGATCATCCCCCAGTCTCTATGCAGAGGAATAGCATTGTAGTGGCCTTTATTACTAGGACAAAGGACATTGGTAGCATAGTCATGCGAGTTGATGTTTAAGTGCTTTTCCAGATTAACGAGGTGAGGAGCAAATGCATCTTGCCAGCCAACATCCATCGTGTATATGGCAATCCGGTTGTCACGCACCTGAAAGGCATGACGCATCATCGCGAAGCTGTCGGTCGCTGAGGCCGGTTTGGCGATCACGTTGACCTGTATACTCGATTTGCGCTCAAACGCCGTAGCCAGTAGGCCGTCGAGGATTGCACCAACGCCAAACGCGTCACCATAGGCGATGTGTTGGGCAGGCGAACTTGACTCCAAACTCGCGCGGATTCGCCGAAAAATTCGCTGGCGCGCGCGGCGTTCTGCAGCCGGTTGCACGCTAAGTAAGCGGGCTATCTCGCTAGAAGTATAGCCATCAAGCAATAACTCAATTTGATAGCGGTCGCGTGGCGCCAGCGCCGCGAGCGCACGGCGCACTATTATTTGGTCATCGATCGCATCGTGCGCCCAAATAAGCTGTGTATGGATAGTAGCAGTGTCGAGCGAGATCGAGGGGGGGCGACGCTGTTGCTTGCGCTGGTCGTCAATCACGCAATGTTTTGCTATTGTGTACAGCCATATCTCGAAATCTGCTCGGGTGGGAATCTGTTGAGGCATCCCGGCACACCAGGCTCGCCAGACCCGTACCTCGACATCGGCAGTTAGATCGTAAGCTATGTGTGGGTCATTCACCCTGCGGCGAAAATATGCCAAGAGCTTCGGGTGATAATCAGCGATCACCGAATCAAAACTATCAGGCGGTAGTTTGCTGTCCATAATGGCCCCCTTGCCAATAGCGCTCACCATAGCCGGATTGTTTATGCCTTATATTTAATATAACGCCAGAATAAACAAAAACGATCGTCAATATGAGTTTTTCCTGTTCAGATTTGTCGTTCTGCTTAAAAATACGCAACATACGAAGCGATCGGCTTGCTGCGAAGGTTTGAACAACTCTTTGGAGGCTCACCACTGCGTATATCAACGGCGCAATGTGCCAGCACCTGGAACAAGGACGCGCCTCGTAATATAGCGGCGACCGCCTCGGCGAAGCGTATGTGCTGGCGGCGCAGAGTCGCCTGTCGCTCGACAGCGACCCACCGCGCTCGCAGGCGCTGCTGGAAGCCGCGCTGGCGCTGCGTGACGCAACCGGCAACCATTACAGCGCAGGTGCCGACCTGGGCAACTATGGCCTTGCGCTGCTACAGCGCGGGCGCATGGCCGAGGCACGCGGCTACTTGCAGCGCGCCCGCGCCGTATTTGCGGCGCGCGGTATCGCGCACCTGGTGGAGTATACCGATTCGCTGATTGCGCAGACCGAGGCGGCGTAGCGCGGGCTTTACCCGCCGGGCACCAGCAGCAGCGGCGCGGCCAGCGCGCGGAATAGCTGCGGCATATGCAGGCCGCCGGGGTGGCGGCGCGCGCCGGGCGCGGGCGGGTGGGCCAGCACCACAATGTCGTTGGGGTGCGCGGCGGCATGCGCAATGACTGTGTCGGCCAGGTTGCCCACGTCAATCACCGCCGTCACACGCGCGCGGGCCGCGCTTTCGCGGCCAAAGTGGCTGGCATAGGCGTGCAGCACATGCGCACGCAGGGTTTCGCGCTGGGCGGCGGGCGTGGTATCGGCCTGCAAAAAATCCTCAATCGCTGGCGCGTGGGTTTGCAGCACCACCAGCTCGGCGGCGGTGCGCTGCGCCAGCACCAGCGCATGCGCCAGCACATGGCGCGCCTGCACTGAGCCGTCGAGCGGGGCCAGGATGCGCCCGAGCTGGGTTGGCGGCGTGGGCGTGTCGGCGCGCACCAGCAGCAGCGGCACCTGCACGCGCTGCGCCACCATGTCGGCAATGCTGCCCGCCGCCCAGCGCCGCAAGCGGCTGTAGCCATGGCTCGCCAGCACCAGCAGCGCCGCCTGCTGCTGTTCGGCCACCTGCACAATCGTCTCGGCGGGCAGGCCCAGCTCAATGCACAGCTCTACCGTCAGGCCAGCGGCCCGCAGCGGCGCGGCGCGCGCTTCCAGGTATTCCTCAATCGCGCGGTGCTGCGCCAGCCAGCGCTGGTGCTGTTCACGCAGCCAGCGGGCGGCGCCATCGCTGGCCGGGGCCGGGCCGGGGGCGCGCACCACCGCATATTCGTGCTCGGGGTCGGTGAACACATGCAGCAGCACGATGCGAGCATTCAGCGCAGGGGCCAGTAGGCGCACAAACGGCAGCACCTGCTCAGAGCTAGCCGCGCCGTCGAGCGGCACCAGAATGGTCTGCATACGCACCCTCGTCTGCAAGGTGGCGGGCCGGGCCAGCCGGGCAAACTGCGCGCAGGCGAGTGCCGGGCTGCATTGGGCTGGCACCCGTATCCTAGCAGGGCCGCCCAAGCAAACCGTGAAGATCGCGTTACCCGGGGTTGCTACCTGCAAACCGGCGCGGCAAAAACCGGGGAGCTGTGCCACGTACCAGCGCCAGCCGCCGGGACTACGTCACCGCGCCGGTTACTGGCTATGGCCTGCGGTGTAATCGGGCGCGCGGAAATGTTGGCGCAGCTGCGGCAGACTCGTATCGTTCACCGGCGTGAGCGAGCGAATCAGCGCTTCGAGCCGGGACTGGCGCTGCGCGGCGGGCGAAAGCACATCGTTCAGAATCACACCCAGCGTGATGTCGGGTGTCTCGGGCCGATAGACCATTGCCACCAGGCTTGCGCCGAAGCCACGGCTGTTGAGCAGGCGGTAGCGAAATTCCCCGGCGGTCTGCTCATCGCCGAGCTGCTGGTTGCCGCGCGGGTGGAAGTTTTGCAACAGCAGCACATCCTGGAATTCGCCCTCGTACAGCAGCACAATATCGCTCTGCTCGCCACCGCCATTCTCGAACACCACCCCGCGCATCGCCGCGTCGGGCAGCTGCAACGGCGCCAGCAGCTGGTCGGGCACGCGCTGCGCAGCAGCATCGAGCGTGAGCTGGGTGTTGGCGCGCACAAACGGGAAGCGCACGCTGCCCAGGCCCAGCTGCCGAGAAATCTCAGGGCCGCTCGGCAGGGTAAACGGTGCTGTGTCCGGCGCAGCATCCAGCACTTCGAGCAGCGCGGCGCGCAGCGGGTGCTGGGCCGCGCTCTCGGCCTCGCCGTCGGGCAGCGCCGTAATATCGAGCAGCGTATAGGTTTGTGCGTCGATGGTGAGGATGACGCGCGCGGGAGTGGCCGCGCGCCCCTGCCAGGGCAGTCGCGCGGCGCGGTAGGTAAGCAGCGCCGCCGGGCGACCAAGCAGCGTGGTCTGGCCAAGCAATGTGGCACCGGCATCGCGCGCCTGCGCCAGGTACAGCGGGCCTACATCGCCCGGCTCGCCAGGGGCGCGCCCAATGCCCGCCGCCTGCGGCTCGCCGCGCAGCAGCGGGATGAGCGCCTGGGCATCGGCCTGCGCCAGCTGCACATCCGCCGATTCCTGGCCGAAGGCACGCGCCTGGCCGTAGCGGAACTGCACCTGGCTGCGACCATCGCTGCTGATTTGCAGCAGCGGCGCGTTATCGTTGCCCACTTCTGTCACCGTGGTCGCCAGGCGGTTGGGGCTGGCGTAATCGTACCAGCGCTCGATCTGCAATGCCGCCTGGCCGGGCGGCTCAACGCGATAGACCTCGTGCAGCACGCCCTGCGTGAGCGGCGGCTGGGCAAAGCGGTGCAGCGCAGCATCGAGCAGGGCGGCGGCGCTGGCGGGCACATTGGGCCGCGCGGCCGTGGGTGCCGACGCCCGGCTTGCCAGCCACGACGGCACCGCAATAATCGCGGTGGCGAGGAGCAGCACCGCCGCCACCAGCCCCAGCTGTGCGCGGCGCGCGCTTAGGCTGCCTGCGAGCATCGGGCGGCGCTGCACCAGCCCGAGCAAGCGAGCGACCAGAGCGGGCGGCGGGGCAGCGACGAACAGCGCAGGCACGGCGCGCGGTAGTAGCCCGCGCACTTCGAGCAGTGCATCACGCGCCGCGCGCAGTTCAGGGTCGGCCAGCAGATCACGGCGCAGCGCCAGCTGCTCGTCATCGTCCATCTGCCCGGCAAGCCAGCGGTCGAGCCGGGCCAGCAGCGCGGGCGGCGTATCGGCGGGCAGCAGCGCCAGCGCCTGTGCCGCGCGGCTGCGCAGCCCGGCCAGCGTGCCCATCGCAGCGGGGGCATCAGCTGTGCCTAGCAGCGCGTCGATCTCGGCGGGGCCGTGGCCGCCGATGTAGGCCAGCCCAACCACCAACCGCGCCGCCGGGGGCAAGGCCGCCAGCACGCCCAGCAGCGCGTCGGCGCTGGCGCGATCAAGCCCGGTGTGGCTCAGGTCGGTGGGTTGGTAGGCCCAGCGTTTGCGGCGCATGCGGCGCGGCAGCAAGGCCCGCGCCAGCATGGCTTCGGCTGCCTCGGCGGGCACGGCGGGCGGCAGCTGGCGGTAGGCGCGCTCAACCAGCGCAGCGGCGGCTTGTGGCTCGCCGCTCACCAGCAGCGCCAGGCGGTAGAGTCGCTCGTGGTAGCGGTACACCAGGGCGCTACGATCGCGCGGCTGCGCCTCGGCATTGAGCATGGTGGGCCTCGTTATGGCTTCGTGCAGTGCATATGTTCAGGGAAAGGTCGCGTGGGCGCTGCCCGGCAACGCCGCCCGGAAGCATAGCACGCCGCGCGGGCGGCGGCAAACCCGCACCAGCGGCGCACGAATGGCATAAAGCGCTTTGGGGTGCGCCAAACGCGCATCTGCTGGCAGCCTGTTTTCTCATCATTGGTTAATCCTGGGATGGCCCTGGATTCTTTTTTTGCCCTCAGCAGAGTTGTACTTTCTATTATGAGTATGGGGCTTTTCGCGCTACGCGCGAAAAGCCCCATACATATTGGCAGAGTACCTTGCTGCCGCAGGCAGAAGCACGTACAACGCAATCGCCCGCATAAGCCCTGGCATTTGCGCGCCACAAAAAACACCATACTACCTGCTGCACGCACGGACAGGGACACAGTCGGCGGTATAATGGTGCCAACGTTCAGGAGAAAAGAGGCAGGCTATGATTCAAACACCCGAGGCGCAGGCGCTGACCGCCTACCTTGAAACCTATCGCGATACTTATCTCAACGAGCTGCGCGCGCTATGCGCAATTGAGTGCCCGACCGCGTCGAAGGCGGGCGTGGATGCGGCGGGCGCGTGGGTGCGCAGCTGGGTGCAGGCGCGCGGCTGGGAGCTACGCAGCTGGCCCGATGCAACTTCTGGCGATGGGCTGCTTGCCACCGTGCGCGGCAGCGGGCAGCTGCGTATTCTGATGGCCGCACACCTCGATACGGTCTACCCGGTAGGCATCGCCGCCGAGCGCCCGATGACGATTGATGGCGATGTGCTGCGCGGCCCCGGCAGCGCCGACAACAAGAGCGGCCTGCTTTCGGCGCTATACGCCATGGCCGCGCTCGAAGAGCTGGGGCTGCTCGCGCCAATTGGCACGCTCAGCCTGATGTGTGGCGGCGATGAGGAAACCGATATGCGCGCCTCGCTGGCGATGATGAGCGCGCTCGCCCCCGAGTACGACATGGTGCTGGTGCTAGAGGCCGGGCGCGAAAATGGCGATATTGTGGGCGCACGCAAGGGCGGTGGCAACTATGTGCTGGAAGAATTTGGCCGCGCAGCGCACGCCGGCGTCGAGCCAGAGAAAGGTGCCCACGCCGTGCTGGCGCTGGCCCATCACACCATTGCGTTACAGGCGCTCAACGGCTTGCGCCCGGGCGTTACGCTGAACGTTGGCGTAGTGCAGGGCGGCACCGTGCCCAATGCCGTGCCCGATTACGCACGCGCCACCATCGATGCGCGGGTATTCGCGCCCGAGGATATTGAGCCGCTGGTCACCGCAATCCGCGAGGTGGTGGCGCGCGAGGTCGTGCCGGGTGTACGCGCCGAGCTGAGCGGCGGCTGGGGTGCACCACCCATGGCGCGCACGCCCGCCATCGCCGCGCTGGCCGCCCTGGCCGAGGCATGCGCCGCCGAGCTGGGCTTCAGCGCGCGCGCCGCCGCAACCGGCGGGGTATCGTATGCCAACTACTTCGCGCGGCTGGGCCTGCCCGTGCTCGATGGCCTTGGCCCGGTGGGCGGCCTCGACCACAGCCCGCAGGAGTATATTCTGGTATCGAGCATTGTGCCGCGCACTGCGCTACTGGCGTTGCTGGCGCTCCGCGCCGCCCAGCGGTAGGACGCCCGCAGTGGGGCCGCAATGCTTTTCTTTTCGAGCCAGTGCCAGCTTCAAGCCAGCTTGCTCAGGCCGCAGGGCCGCTGGCAATTTCTGCGGGCATGGCAATGCTTTTCTTTTCGAGCCAGTGCCAGCTTCAAGCCAGCTTGCTCAGGCCGCAGGGCCGCTGGGGTTCCCACCCCAGCACCCCGGCCGGGGCTATCTCCCCGAACCCCAAATTTTAGGCGGTCGCCAATTTACAAGTTTGTTGCTCCTGCCTCTGTTATGCTTGCCGCTGGCAGCAGACGACTAAAAAAGCGGCGATTGGCGATTATTGAAGCCATCAATCTGCACAGGCTGTAATGTTGTACGGCCATGCCTCCGTTGTGCCAAACCAGCCTACGGTAATCGCTCATTGACGACGAGTATTTCGTAAGACGCCTTGCCTTCATCCACAACAGAGGCATGACAACGAGCATTTCACATGCCGGTCACGTTCGTTTTGGGGGCCAGGGGCGAAAGCCCCGGCCCTTTGCTGCGGGGTTCGGGGACTATGCGTCCCCGATGCTCTACCGTGAGGCTGACTTTACTGCGGAGCGCGAGTGAGCGTAGCCCTCGCAGCAACTAAGCGAAGCGTTACCCTAGCCGCCCGATCGGCACCTCCACCGGTCGGTGCACAGCCAGATATTCTTCGAGCACCTCGCGCAGAATAATCGGCACGTCGTAGCGCGGCTGCAAGCTCCATGTTTCGGGCGTATAGCCGCCATACGGCTCAAGCTCCCAATCGGTAGCCGCAACCCGGTAACTGCGCGCCGGGTCGAGCGGCTGCCCGGTCACGAGCAGTTGACCAGCACGCATCGTCGCCCCGCTCAGGTGGAATAGTCCACGCGCCTGGCCGCGCAGTGGGCGTGGCGTCTCGGCAGCAAATGCCGGGGCGAGGCCGCGCTGCACCAATTCCAACAGCTGCGCGCCAGTGAGCATCGCCACGCCAGGATTCGCCGAGCTACTGCACACTTCCCACAGCGTCAGCCGCGCGAGCGTACCGCCGGGCAGCGGCCCGGTAAACGCCTGCCCCACCGCCACCAGACCCACATCGGCCTGCATGCGTTCGCGCAGCGCATCGGCCATCAGGTTGCCCACGCCACACTCACGGTCGGCGGCAAAATCAAGCGGCGCGGGCAGCTCGCCAATCGGCTCGCTCAGGAAGTGCGCAACCTCGGCTTCGAGCCGGGCCACCTCGGCTACCACCGCCAACGACTCAGGCGTATCCTCGGGCACGGGCTGTACACTCGCCGTTGCGGTGAGCTGCGTCCCATCCCAATCCAGCTCGATCCGGCCCAGGTGCTGGGCATATTCGCCTGCCTGCGCAACCAGCACGCTGCCAACTTGCTCGCCGTTGGGCAGCAAATCGTGGGTATGCGCGCCAATGATGATGTCCACCGCACCCTGCAACCCGGCGGCCAGCTCGCGATCGACCGCCAGGCCCATATGCGAAAGCAGCACTACCACATCGGCACCATCCTGGCGTAGCGCCGCCGCCAATTCGCGCACCAGCGGCAGCGGCTCGGGCATCTTCAGGCCAAACCACTGCTCATACGTTCCATCAACCTCGGAGGTGATGCCCAGTAAGCCCAGGCGCAGCCCACCCAGATCATGCAGCAGGCTCAGCTGTACGCCCGGCACCGGCGCGCCATCCGGCTGGCGCATATTCGCCAGCAATAGCGGGTAGCTCGCGGCGGCGGCCTGTTCGGCCAGCACCTCGGAGCCATAGCGCACCGGCGCAGCATTGCCCACCGCCGCCACATCACAGCCCGCCGCACTTAGCAGCCGGTGCATTGCCACGCCCTTGGTGAGGTTGCTCAGGCGCACCGCGGTCTCTTCGCTATCGCCTGCATCGGCATAGAGCACCGGGGTGGCGGGCTGCGCAGCGCGCGCCTGCTCCACCAGCGTGGCAATGCGCGCCAGGCCCGCAATACGCCCGTGAATATCGTTGGTATGCAGAATAATGAGTGAAGGCATTCGTTCTTCCTTCTCGATATATGCAATGTTACGCTTCCAATGATAGCACGCGCGGCCAGGTGCATCTATGGTATAGTCATGCGCCAGAGCTGAGAGCGCAACCAGGAACTGAAAACTGGCAGATAGTTATTCACCGCATTCTGCCGTTTTTCGGCGGCACACTGCCCGCTTGCCAATAAGGAGATGATATGCACGCGATCGTATTTTACGAGCATGGTGGCCCTGAGAAACTTCAGTACGCGAGTGTGCCCGAGCCAGTGGTTGGGCCGCACGAGGCGCTGATTGAAGTGAAGGCGGTAGCGCTCAACCACCTCGATCTGTGGGTGCGCCAGGGTATTCCCGGCCTGAAGCTAGCGATGCCGCATATTGGCGGCTCAGATGTGGCCGGCGTGGTTGCGGCGGTGGGCGAGGAAGTTGACGAAACCTGGGTTGGGCGGCGCGTGGTAATTAACCCATCGCTGGGGTGCGGGCGCTGCGAACAGTGCCTGGCCGGGCAGCAATGCCTATGCGTGCGCTTCGGCGTGTTTGGCGAGCATACGCCCGGCGGTCTGGCAGAATATGCGGTTGCGCCCGCCACCAACCTCTACCCAATCCCCGACGACTTTGGCTTTGCCGAGGCCGCCGCCGTACCGCTGGTATACCAAACCGCCTGGCGCGCACTCATGGGCCAGGCGCGGCTGCGCGCAGGCGAGCGCGTGCTGATCATCGGCGCGGGCGGCGGCGTGGCGAGTGCGGCCATCCAGATCGCGCGGCTGGCGGGCGCTTATGTCTATGCCGTCACCAGTACGCCCGAAAAAGAGCGCCGCGCCATTGAACTGGGGGCCGACGAAACGATTAACTACCGCGCGGTCGATTTCTCGAAGGAGCTATGGCGGCGCACAGGCAAGCGCGGCGTCGATGTGGTGCTGGAAAATGTTGGCCCGGCCACCTGGGCAGGCAGCGTGCGCTCGTTGGCGAAGGGCGGGCGGCTGGTAACTTTTGGCGCAACCACCGGGCGCTTCGCCGAAACCGACCTGAACCTGCTGTTCTGGAACCAGATTAGTCTGATCGGCTCAACCATGGCGAACGATGCCGAATTCCGCGCGGTGATGGATCTGGTGTTCCGGCGGCGGCTGCGCCCGGTGGTCGATCGGGTGATGCCGCTGCGCGAGGGTGCCGCCGCCCAACGCCTGCTTGAGGCGGGCGAGCAGTTTGGCAAAATCGTGCTCGAACCATAAAACAGTATGGCGGCGCACCCTTTGGGGATGCGCCGCCGCGTACCTACACACTAGTACCCGCGCCTGATTAGCAATTACTTGTCCACAAGCTGGCCGGGTCGCCGCAGTTCTGCGTATCGGGTGGGGTTATTTCCGGCCCGGCGTTGCCCTCGGCACCATTGATGTTAGTTGGCTCGCCCAGCGTGCCATCGCCAAAATTACTGCCCTGAACAAACGGCGTATTGGGGTCTTCAGGCCCATCGGGCGACGTGCCAATGAACGAGCCGCCATTCACGCTGAAGTCGGTAATCACCAGCCGCCCGCTGTAAACCCCGCTGGCCGTGAGCTTGTACTCACCCACTGGCAGCCGCTCGTCGATCGCCAGCACGGCATAGAAGTCGCCATTGCCATCGGCTAGCTGCGTCGGCAGGCCGCGCACACTACCATCGGGCAATGTGATCCAGATACCCACTGGCTCGTACTGCTGGAACAGCGTGCCTGACACCGCAATCGACGCACCGTTCTGGGTGGTTGTGCCCGAGGCCGGGTAAGCGACGCGCAGCTTCGCCCAGCCACTTGGCACCGATTGCTGCCCGCGCAATTCAAATGGCGCAAACACCTGGTACTTACTGGTGAGGCCATAGGCCGTAAAGGTATACTTGCCGGTCTGGTGCACGCTGGTGAACTGGAAGGTCGATTCGAAATTCCCGGCATCGCTGGATACCTGCGTGGGGTAGCCAATCACCGAGCCGTCGGGCTGGGTAATCCACACGCCAATCTGCTCGTTCGGGTAGAAGCCGGTGCCGTGCAGGTTTACCAGCGCATCGTGCTCAGCCGATGCCTCGAAGGTGCCGTTCTTCCATACTGCGAATTGCGCCGGGCTGGCCCCGGGCTTGGCCGCCGGGCGCGGAGCTACCACAAAGAAGCCGATCGCCGTCTGGCCGCTATGATTGCCATACGCCGTCATCTGGTAGCAGCCATACGGCCACTTGTTAGTGATTGGGTAATCGAAATACAGGTCGCCAGCGACATCGGCGTGAAAGTCGGTGGTGAAGTTCGTAGGCATATTAACCACACCATCGAGCAGAAACGCCGCTTCGGGGCTGAAGGTCTGGCCATCGGGGAAGCTAAAGCTAATCGTAATCGGTTCCTGATCCCAGAAGCCATGCAGCTCCGAGCCAAAAATACCATCCTGATAATCGGCCTGGGCGGTTTGGCCGGTGCGTTCGCAGGCGGCACTGCTTGAGCCGTGTACGATGTAGATCGCCGCCGCTGCCGACTGGCGCACATACACCCCGAGCACCAGCGCAACCGCGAGCGCAAATACCAGCGCAAAGCGGCGAGAGCGCATTTTTTGGAACATAGCCAACACTCCTCATTCAAAACAGGGCGACAACAAACTCCATTCTGCTTTCTGACCCTTGCGCCATGCAAACGTGTGCAGGAAAGGCGGCTGTCACGCTGCGATTGTCGGCTGTGCCTGGTGCTACTTCCACCTCAGCAACGAAGCGAATAAGGCGTTCGCGCGGCCATCGTTGTGCGTTGCTGGGTTGTATCGATATGTACTTGGAAGCGCTCAACCGTGGGTTAGGTCATCAGCAGATAGGTTCGCACCGTGCTTTGGCAGTTTCTGCTACAATACTGGCGTTTGGGCAATACTCTCAGCAGAATCTCAGATTTTTGTCAGGTAATCATATGCCTACGCTAGAGTAACGACCTAGCCCGGTACATGACGTATTGATGACAGGGTTGTCAAAAAAAGATAAAAACCTATGACTCGGTACTTCGTTTTAACGCTTCTCAGTGCGCTACTACTGCTCGTTGTTACGCCCGCCGGGGCGCGCTCGCCTGGCGCACCTGTACACCAGGCTATGGCACAGCAAGCCACGCCCGTGCCAGGTGCCACGGCCATTGCGGGCACTACGCCGCAAGGTCCAACCACGCGCGGGATGGTCGGGCCAATTATTGGGATTGCGCTAGTATTTATGGCAAGTGCGGTGGGGTTTGGGTTCGCCCTCGGGCTGCGGCGGCGCATCAATGCCATTGCTGGCCCCGACCCCGAGGAAGAAGAGGATCTGTAATCGATTCTCAATCAATGTAAGCGGCGCATCATTCCCCTATATCACTGCGCCACCTTATACTGTCTGCAAACGTTATACCTACAGATAGTGTATGTACGCTCTACGAATACTCGCGCATAGTAGCCTCGCAGGCCCGCCTGCGCGCCAAGAAATGAGTGCTATGACCCGCATCTACGCTGTTGCACTGTTGATATTCGCGCTGTGCGTGGCGGTGCCTGCTGTCGCCGCCCCACGCGCCGAGGAACAAGCGATGCCGCAGGCAATTGCCCCGGGCGCAACCAACCCCGAGTTTATGGGCATGGTAGTGCGCGACCCGTTTTATGAATTCAACACTAACCCCGCTTTCCCGAATCAGCCCAACCAGGCAGCGCAGGACACCATGGGCCGGCTGCTCGCGAATATCGGCGTGCGCTGGGTGCGGCTCGAATTTATTGCCGACCCGGACGGCCATGTCAATTTCGGCAAGTACGACTATTTCATTGGCACCGTTGCGCCGCGCTATGGCCTGAAGGTGCTGGGGCTGCTCACTACCAACAGCATTATTACTTTCAAAGATGGCGGCTACTACCCCTACCGCCTGAACCTCGACCCGCCGACCCTGACGCATCCAACCTTTGGTGGCGGTCTCAACCAGTATATGATCGACTGGCTAAGCGAAGCGCTGCGCGTCGCCGAGCACTATAACGGCAGCAACTCGGCGGCCGGGCGCGTGCATGCCTTCGAAATCTTTAACGAGATGAACCGCCTATTTGGCGACGGCACGAATCTGCCAACCGGCATCGACTACGCAGGCTTGAACCCGGTGTATGTAGCGCGCATCCACACCAAGTTCTACCGCATTTGCAAGAACACCGACAACAGCCAGCCCAGCGTAATCTGCCCCGCCGACACCCAGATCATCCTGGGTGGGCTGCACCCCAAAGGCACCAGCAACCGCCGCAGCAGCTCGAAGGTTGCCGAAACGTTTGCCTATACCGATGAGCAATACCTGAAGGTCATGTACGACAACGCCTTCACCGAGTTCAAAAACTACGCGCAGAACCTGCAACCCTGGAATGGCACCTACCCGCTCGAAGGTGTCGGCTTCCACCCCTACCCCGAAGAAATAACACCACGCACTCAGGGTATCTACAATGATATTGATGTGAAGATCGCGCCGCGCCTGAACCAGCTGCGCGCCGTGCTCGCCGCCAAAAACGACCAGGGCAAGCCCTTCTGGATTACCGAAATTGGCTATAACATCGCGTTCTACAAAAACCGTGGGCCATACGCGCCCTCGGTGCAGGCCGATTTTATGCGCGAGGTATACACCAGCCTGGCGGCGCGCGGCGATGTAGCGAACGTCTTCTGGTTCAAATATGAGGATTTTCCGCCCGCCGATGGGCCTGATGCGCAGATGTGGGGAATTGTGCGCATTCCGTTTGCAGCGGGGCCGTGCGAAGGCGGCGTATGCTATGCGCCCGATGGCACGCCCCAGCTCTACCGCCCGGCCTACCTGGCCTACCGCGAGCTAGCCGGGCTGCCAATAACCCGCACCTACGTGCCAGTAGCCATGCGCTAGTGCGGTGCAGAAAAATACTGCTTTGACAACCAGCGACCGACCATTGACAACAAGCCGTGGTCGGTCGTCGCGTATTAACTACGGTGTTGTGGCGTATGCTTACTGCGCTACGGCTAATTCTTCCAGGGCGGCGAGCGCCGCCGCGAGGTGCTGCTCGCGCACAATCACATGATCTTTAGTGTAGCCGCACACCGCCAGAATCGGCACCTGCGCTGCCGCCAGCGCCGCGCTAATCGCCGCAAGAAACCCTACCAGATCGGCGGGTAAATCCATATCAAAGGAAATCACGCAAAACGGCGCTTCTTCGCGCGCGTGCGCGAAAGTGCTGCGCAGCGCTTGCCAGTGCGCAGTGGGCAGCAGCAGCGTGATAATGTCGGGTTCGATCGTGAGCTGGGCGAATGGCATATCGAGCTGCGCAAAAGCGTGCAAGGCCGCCGCCCGCACGGCCAGCGGCAACCCTACCAGCACCAGCCGCTCGGGGCGCACACGCCAGGGCCGCCGCGTAAGAATATCGGGCACACGTAAGTCACTCATCGGCCATCCTCTCCCTGCTCATCGTCTTCCTCACCACGCCAGCTGCGGCGGCGCTCGATAAAGCCTTCGATCTGGCGGTTCACCGCGTCGGGGCGCTCAAGCTGCGGCAGGTGGCGTGCATAGCGTATCAGCTCGAAGCGGGCATTGGGCAGCTCGGCGCGCGTGCGCTGCAACACTGGCACCGGCACTAAGAAATCGAACTGGCCGCCAATGATCAGGGTTGGCGTGCTTACCGAGGGCAACAGCCCCCAGCCGCGCCAGGGGAACAGTGTGCCGCTGAGCACTCGCTGTAATACAAAGAGCGGTGCGAAGAAATTGGGCATCAGCACTGGCTTTAAGCGCTCAATCAGGCGCAGCGGCAGCGGCAACTTAAGCAGCAGCTCGTAGAAACGGTTAAGGTGCATCTCGGGCGCAGTGGCAATCAGCACCAGCTTGCTCAGCCGCTGCGGCTGCGCCGCGGCAAACGTCAGCGCAATCGGCCCGCCAAACGAATGCGCCATAAGCACAAATGGCGCACCTACCTGTAGCTGCTCAAGTATCTGCGTGAAATCCCATAGAAATTCCTCAAGTGCATACGACGAATCGGGTCGATCAGACTGGCCGTGGCCGCGCAAATCGGGTGCGATGACGCGGTAATGGCGGCTAAAAGTTTCGATCTGGTACTTCCACTGTTCGGCCTGCCCACCCGCGCCATGAATACACACCATCGTGCCGCGCGATGGGTTGGCCGCGTCGGTCGGGCCAACGTCGATCACACTCAGGCGCACGGGCTTGGTGCCAGCAACAACGATTGTTTTGCGGGGAAATTCCATATGGAAAGCCTACTGTGTTTCTACACTTGGGTGGGCAGAATGAAATCGAGCAGGATCTGCGCAAACTCCTGGGGGCGTTCATCCATTGGGTTGTGGGCCGCGCCACGAATGACATGATACTGCGCCCCAGGGATCGCCTGCGCCACCTGGCGCGAGAGCGGCTGTGGCACGAGCGGATCGTATTCGCCGCTCACCACCAATGTTGGCACCTGAATATGCGCCAGCCGCCCGCCGATTGGGTTGGCAAACAGGCCATCGAGCAGCGCCCGCAGCGCATCGGCGTCGTGCTGGGCCATGTAGGCAACCCGGCGCAGCGCGGGCCGCACTAGCCCACCACCATGGTCGTGGGGCACGTAGCGCGCTACCAGATCGAGCGGTCGCGCCAGCGCCATACTGGTTCGCAGCGCCGCCCAGCCGCCCAGCGGGCCGAGGTACGATCGGGTGTAAGCGGGCATATCTTGCGGCTGGGTGGCTGGGTCGGCTAGCACCAGGCGTTCAATAAGCTCAGGATGCGCCAGGGACAGCTCAGCCGCCACATTGCCGCCCATCGAATGGCCGACCAGCACAAACCGGCTCAGGCCACGAGCACGCGCAAATCGCACCGCTCGCTCGGCCAGCTGGCGCATCTGCACGCTGCCCATCAGCGGCGTATCGCCATGGCCGGGCATATCGGGGGCGAAGGCCCGCACATGCGGGGCCAGCGCCAGCATCGTCGACCACCAGATTTCCTTGAAAGAACTCCAGCCGTGTAAAAGCAATACCGGGGTGCCCTGTGTACCAGCGGCGAGGTATGCCATCTGGCTAGCATTACAGAAGTGCTGCACTGGCTTATGCAGATCGGAAGGGGTAGTAGGCGGGTGCCTCTTGCGAGCCATGTACATTCTCCGAAGCGGTCACCCTGCACATACGCTATGCCGGGTCGGCGACGATATACACATCGATGCCCTGGCTCGCGCTCATGACCTGCCGCACCAGCGAACCGCGCCGTACCTCTTCCAGGCGACTGCGCGCCGATTCGCCCATCACTATATGCGTTACGCCATGGCTCTGGGCAAACTGGGCAATTGCTTGGCCGATCAGGCCGGCCCGCTCAATTTGCACCTGCGCGCCAAGGCGGCGCGCCAGATCAAGGTTATGTTGCAGCATGGTCTGGTAGCCCGGCACTTCGCTCTCAGTGCTATAAAAATGCACCGCGAGTAGCTCGCCACCCAGAGTATTGGCTAAAAAGCTCGCACGCTTGAGCAGGCGCTCGGAAGTCGGGTTATAACCCACGCACACCATTACGCGGATCGGGCCAGGCCACGGCGCTTCGAGGTAGATCGGGCCATCAGTTGGTGAGTAGTGTTCCATCATATTAAATTATAGCACTGAACCATAGGTCATTGCCCAATGGGCCAGCCATCGGGCGTGCCCTGTACTAGCAGCCGCAGGCCCCGCGCGTTCAGTGGCACATCGAACAAAATTGGCACGCTCTTATTGCTTCCATCGGGCGGCAAAAGGTCTTCCATGCCCAGATCGCCATGCTGGCCCCTTCCATAGGTGCTTAGGTAGGCGGTTGAAAGCGCAGGCTGGGCGGTGTAGCGCTGGCCTGCACTATCGGCCAGCACAATGAGATCAGTCGGAATACGTTCGGGAGTATTCCCACTGTTGCCAATTGCCAGCAGCGCCAGCACGAAACGCCCGCGCGGCTGAATTGTGCCAATGCTGCCATCTACCATCACCGCATCTTCTGGGCGTAGCAGCGCGACATGCCAATTGCCGCTTTCAACTACCTGGCCGACTGCCAGCGAAGGAAGGGTAGCCGTTGGCGGAAGCGGCGTCAGCGTAGGCGGTACGGAGGTTGGCGCAGGCGCAGGCGTCGGTGCGGCCTCAGGTGGGGCAGCGCTGGGCAGCATTGCGCCCGTACCAGGCATAGAAGTTGGCGATGCCCTCACAGCCCCTGGTAGCGCGGGCGTTGCGGTTGGAAGCGCCGTGGGCGCAGACGGTGTACGGCGCAACCACAGTGCTGCTAACACTACCAGGAGCACTGCTGCGCCAATTACCACATATAGCGGCCAGCGAATCGCGCGGGCACGCTCTTCAGGCGTCAGCGTAGTGGGGGTTAGGGCTGGTGCTGCACCAACCCCAGGCGCGTCAGCGGGTATTGGCGGCGCAACACCTGGCACCGGCGCGGGCACTTCAGGCAAAACCATCGTTGCAGTTGCGGGCGGCGCTGCCGGTGGCGTTACTGCCCTGGTTGCATCGCCCATGCGCGCCAGGCCGCGCTGTGCCAGCGGATTTTGCGGATCGAGCGCAATCACCCGTTCGAGCGCCTGGCGCTGTTCGGCCCGGGTTTCGGCGGCTGTCGCAAGCGCGAGCCATACCTGCGGCAGCTCGGGGCGATGCGCCGCCAGCGCACGCAGCAGTGCCCGCGCGGCTGGCACATTGCCCTGCTGGCGCGCGCGCACTGCCCGGTCGAGGAGTGCGGCCACTTTCTCATCAGAAAGCGTTAGATTATGTGATGGCTCGGTCACGCAACCTCATTCCATAGCACAATAGCGAACCGAGAATCGAGGGCCACCTCTGCAGGCGGCCCCCAATCCTCGGCTCATTGTTCATACCATCGCATGCAGCAGCAACGATCACGCTATGGTACGGCGTTCAGCACTTGCCAGCCCTGACCGTTGTTGCCCGCCGCGAAGAGTGTCAAGTTCTGCGCGCCAGATGGCACATCGAATACCAGGTAGATACTGGTTGGCGCACCGTTGGCGGGAACAGCGTCTTCCATTCCAACATCGGCATTCACACCACGCTGCACCAGCGCGCTCGACACTTGCGGCTGCGCTGGGTACACATTGCCTTGCGCATCTTTTACCGCAAAGAAGCCAGCTGGTAGCGGCTGGTTGGTACCAGTGTTATTGGTGACCACCGCCAGGATATGAACATAGGTTCCCTGAGCAGTGAAGTTGCCAGCTTGCTTGCCAATAACTAGCACGTAGTTCGGGTCGGGGTAGGTATAGGCCCAGCCGTTCGCCTCAAGTTGCTGCCCAATCGGCACTACTTGCAGGTTGGGGTTAGCGCTCGCCACGGGAATATTCGCCACGCCAGCCGGAGTGCCGCCGCCGGGTTGCGCGTTCGGCGCGGCGGTTGCCTCGCCGTTCGTCGCAATCGGCACCGTGGTTGTGGTTGTGCCGGTGTTCGAAATACCGGTTGTGGAAGAAATGCCACCCGTACTGGTTGGCAGCCCGCCAACCCCAGGCAATCCTGCGGTGGGGTTCGCGCCACCCGCTTTGGCGGTAGCCGCCTGGTTCGTCGCATTGGTCGCAACCTGATTCCCGCGCCCGCGCCCGAAGAGTGAATAGATCAAGATGCACGCTAGCACTACAGCGATCAGGCCGAGCAGCCCGAGCAGCAGCGGGCTTGGGCCACTACGCCGCATTGCGGCTGCACGCGCCTCGTAATCATCATCATCGCCCGAGCGCACTGGCGTAGAGGCACGGCGGGCGGCGCTGCGCTCGCGGGCGGTGCCACGCGGGGTTGACCGCGCATTAGCTGCCGCGTCAAGCGTATCGGCGTCGCCAATCGGTTCGCGGGCGGGCACTTCGGCGCGTGGCAGCGCATCATAATCATCAAAGGCTGAGTCGAGCTCCGCAGCGTAGCGTTCCTCATCGGTAAGCTCGCGCGCTGGGGGCAGCTCGGGCGCTGGTTCGGCCTCAGGCACAGGTATTGCCGATGCGACTGGGGTTACAGGCGCGGCAATGGTAGGCGCAGACGCCTCAGCTTCGGCCAGCTTGGTGGTGGGCTTAACACCCATCGCCTGTAAACCTTTTAGCGCCATCTCATTCGATGGATCAAGCTCAACCACATGCTCCAGCGCGGCGCGGCGCTGATCAGGCCCTTCGGCCACACCGGCCAGCCAGAGCCATGCCTGAACATTACTAGGATCCTGGCGCGTCAATAAGCTAAATAAGTTGCGTGCTTCATCGCGATTCCCCTCGCGCGCGGCCTCGATCCCAAGCTGAAGGATCGTATCGGACTCCGCCATGCGAAGCTCCTTCCTTACATACCCTGCTGCAGCCAGGGTATCACCGTGCGGTCACGTTACAATACTATTTGGTGCGAACAAGAAGCTGTCGATTCACAGCCAAGCGTGGGCGATCGCGGCTATTCTACCACACCCAGGTTTTACGGTCAACAGTTAACTTTCATACTTGCGCGCCAGCAAGGGATCGAGCGCGCTCATGCCCCGCGAAAGTGTAATGGCTTACACTCTACTACGGTAAAACCCTTCCCATACTCGCGCCAGGACGTGCCAGCTATCGCTCGCGAATAATTCATGGTACCATGCGGCTGTGCCTGTGCAGTGCAGCACACGCTCGGCGTTGAGCAATGGCCTAGATACAAGGAGAAAAACGTGACTGCCGCTGATACGCTCGATCATGTCGGAACGCTCGATATTAAAGACTCAGTGCTCGATACTATTGGCAATACCCCGCTAGTGCGCCTGAACAAAGTCGCGCGTGGCATTCGCGCTTCGCTACTCGCCAAGGTTGAATTTATGAACCCCGGCGGCAGCGTGAAGGATCGGATTGGACTGGCGATGATCGAAGCCGCCGAGCGCGAAGGGCGGCTACGCCCCGGTGGCACAATTGTTGAAGGCACGAGCGGAAACACGGGCGTAGGACTAGCGATTGCGGCGGCGATCAAGGGCTACAAGTGTATATTTGTCATGCCCGACAAAATGAGCGAGGAGAAGATTCGCCAGCTGCGCGCGTTCGGCGCACGCGTTGTCATCACACCCACAGCCGTCGAACCCGACGATCCACGGTCGTATTATTCGGTATCGCGGCGGCTTTCGGAAGAAACGCCTAACGCGATTCTGGCAGGCCAATATTGGAATCCCGCAAACCCCGAGGCGCATTACCATAGCACTGGCCCCGAGCTATGGAACCAGACAAATGGCCGGATCAAGGCGTTTATTGCGGGCATGGGCACGGGTGGCACAATCAGCGGCACCGCGCGCTACCTCAAGGAGCAGAATCCGGCAATCAAAGTAGTTGGCGTCGACCCAATCGGGTCGCTGCTGCATCACTACTTCCGAACCCGCGAGCTAGGCCCGGCCCATTCGTACAAAGTCGAAGGCGTGGGCGAAGATTTCCTGCCCAGCACGCTTGACTTCGACATGATCGACGATATTGTGCAGGTGAACGACCGCGAATCATTCAGTATGACTCGCCGCCTGGTGCGCGAAGAAGGTTTGTTCTGCGGTGGCTCGTGCGGGCTGGCGGTTGCGGGCGCGGTGAAGTGGCTGCGCGGCGCGGGCGCAAGCCTGGGCGAAGACGATCTCGTCGTCGTGCTGCTGCCCGATAGCGGCTCGCGCTACCTTTCGAAGATTTTCGACGACAACTGGATGCGCGAAAATGGCTTCCTTGAGCCAGCCACGGTTGGCGATCTGCTGGCGCTGCGCCCGCGCGAGCTGATTTCGGCCCGGCACGATACCAGCGTTGAGGCAGCTATCCGCATGATGAAGGCGCACGGCATTTCGCAATTGCCGGTGCTTGATGAGACGGGCGGGCTGCATGGCCTGATTGGCGAGGGCGACCTGCTCGATTACTTACTCTCAGGCGGGGCCATGGATCACACGATCACCGATCTGCACGCCCACGAGGTTGCCACCGTCGATACCGCTATGCCGCTGGAGGAGCTGACGCCGATTTTTGGGCGAAGTCAGGCCGCAGTGGTTGTTGATGAAGGTCGCGTGACCGGCATTGTCACCAAGATCGATGTCATTGATTTCCTGGCCAGTCGCGGGCGCTAAAGCCCGAGGAAAGCGCTACATCTTCTTTTTTTGAATACGGAGCGGAGCGATTAGCGCCGCACCCTGATACACACAGCACCCCGCTCAGCACTGCTGAGCGGGGTGCTATGACGCCCGGAAGGTTTGCCACAGTGCCGAAAGCGCCAGTACCACTAACAGAATGGCGCTGAGCGCGAAGCTGCCAGCGGCGATTGCGCGCACCACCTGGGCGGCAGCCACCGAAAGATACTGCTCAACGGGCAGGATGAATATCAGCGATGCCCCCAGCAACAGCCCGATTAATGCTGCGGCCAGCACAATGCGCTGAACACTACGCGTAACCTGCTGCTGGAATTGAGCGGCCTGGCGGGCCAATGCACCCGATTGCAGCTGCAGCAGCGACTGGCCGCGCTCGAAGTCGCTCAGCAGGGCCGATGCGGCCAGCACCAAACCCGGCCCGCGTGCAATTGCATCGCTGAGCAGCGGCTTGGCGACAGTATCGGCCAGCCGCTTGAAGGCAAATTGCTCCTTGAGGATGGCTATCAGCGTTGTGTAGGTTACTTCGAGAATATAATCGGCAGGCTTATCGCCAAGCAGCATGCGCATAATTGCCTCGCCCTGCCCGATCGACTTGAACGCCAGCGTAAACTCCTGGCGTAAGCGCAGCCCATAGCGCACCAGCAGCGCGAGCATCTCGTTCGTCAACTTTGCCATATCGACCGACGTTTCATCGCCTAACAAATAGGTGTTGATCAGGCGCTCGATTGCGTAGCGCAGCTGGGTCAGGTCTGCGCCCGGGGCGGGCTGGCATACATTCACCAACACGCGCATCACTAGCGTGCTGTCGCGCTCGTGCAGGGCCCACAGCAGTTGGCCGAATGTGAGCCGGTCGAAGCGGTTCAGGCGGCCTACCATGCCCATATCGAGCAGCACAATCCGCTGCGTTTCTAGGTTAACCCACACATTGCCTGGGTGCAGATCGGCATGGAAGAAGCCATCGAACAACAGTTGTTGCAGCAGCGCCCGGAAAAAGTTAAGCGCAAGTGGCTCGCGCTCGATGCCAGCCGCGTCAATTGCTTCAACCTGCGATATTTTCACGCCACTGACACGTTCTTGCGTTAACACCGCCGTGGTGGAATAGGAACTATAGCTGCGCGGAATCTGCACAAAAGACAGACGCTGCATGTTCTGGCGCATCACTCGGCCTTGAAATGCCTCATTCGTATAATCCAGCTCGCGCAGTGCGTTCTCAGCGAATTCCTTAAACAATGCCCCCACGCCAAATTGCTGCAACCAGGGCAGGCGCTGCTCAAGGGTCGTTATCACGTCGCGCATAACATTCAGGTCGCCGGCCATAATCACATCAACGCTAGGGCGGCGCACTTTCACCACCACTTGCTCGCCTTGCGGTAGGGTTGCGGCGTGCACCTGCCCGGTCGAGGCCGCTGCAAGTGGCTGCTGCTCAAAGCTCGTGAATAGCAGCTCGGGCGGGCGGCCCAGCTCGCGCGTGATGACCTGCGCAACTTCGCTGTAGGGAAACGGGCGGACATCATCCTGCAACCGCTCAAGCTCGCTGCGCCAGGCTGGTGGGAGCAGCTCGATGCGGCTGGCGGCCATCTGCCCAAATTTCACAAATGTTGGCCCCAGGTCTTGCAGCATCAGGCGCAGCTTCACCGCCGGGCTGTCTTCCCGCAGGCGCGGGCGCAAGCGATACATTGCCCGCTGCATAAAGCGCCGAAACCCGCGCAGCGGCGATAGCTCAACCAGGATATCGCCCAGATAGCTTTGGATCGCACTAATGATCTGGCGGGTGCGCAGCCGCTCGACAATCTGGTTGCGCTGGCGCTCGGGCAGCATGCCCAGCCAGCGCCAGTAGAAAGCCGAGGGGCGCACCTCGACCGCGCGCGGGCTACCCAACCCCAGTAGCGTTTCCAGGCCAGCAACGATCAGCCCCATCAGCATCGCGCCCAGCATCGCCGAAAACAGCCGCGCATCGCCAACTTGCCACACTGTCGGCGCCAGGTAGGTCACAATCAGGAAGAGAAAGGTATCGACCAGGTAGGCGATCAAGCCGAGCGAACGAATATATAAACGTCCACTCACAAACAGAATGATTGGGCGCACAAACGAGTGCAACGTTCCAAAGACAATGCCAACGATGCCATATGCCAGCAGGGTAGTGTATGGGTCGCCAAAGTATGGGTAGGGTGCCAGGCGTAAGCCCGGCACAACATTCATAACCACTGCTGCTGCGCAGATAAATACGGCCAGGCGTACCACCACATACACCATACGATTACCTCTTCACTTGACACGCAGCCCTCAAGCGCGCCTGCGCTGGATTACGGCTACCCAATGCGTATGCTGCTAGCATACATTCTGCTACAATACCGATACCCGCGCTTTTACACAAACCGCAGGCGTTGTTCAGCCGCACACAGCAAGGCAGGAACAGGTGATAACGAAACCGTGGCTTGCACAATATGACCCCGGTGTGCCACACGAAATTAGCGTGCCAGCTATCGCCTTGCCTGAGCTGCTGGCCGCCGCCGCACGCGATTACCCGCAGGCACCGGCGATCCTATTTTACAGCAGCATAATCAGCTATGCCGAGCTTGACCGCCTGGTGACGCGTTTCGCCCAGGCGCTGTGTAGCGCCGGCCTTCAGCCCGGCGACCGGGTGGCGCTGGTACTGCCCAATGTGCCGCAGGCCGTAATCTGTTACTACGGTGCGTTGCGCGCAGGTGCGACCGTGGTACTGGCAAATCCCTTGTTCGATGCCAGCAGCCTGACACGCCAGCTTGAAGATGCCCAGGTCACTGCGATCGTTGCGTTGAGCATGTTCCACCCGCTGATTACCGCCGTACGCGCCCGTATCGCATTCAAACAGGTTATTTACACCAACCTGAAGGAATATTTGCCTGCCAGCCAGCGCGGCCTGTTTACCCTGCTACGCCAGGATCATGAAGGCCATCGCGTGCCCGATGATGAGGCGCGCCGGTCGCTCTGGCTGGCACGCATGCTCGCACAATATCCGGCTGCTCAGCTCCCGCAGCTCGACCCAAATGCACCGGCGGTGCTGCTGTACACCGGCGGCACCACCGGCGAAGCCAAGGGCGTGGTACATACCCACCGCAGCCTGGTCGCCAATACCGTGCAGACTGTTGCCTGGATGCCAACACTCCAGCGTGGCCGTGAACGGGTATTGTGCGCGCTGCCATTCTCGCATTCGTATGGCATGACATCGTGCCTGAATTTCTCGGTGCAGATCGCCGCCGCCATGATTCTGCTGCCAACCTTCGAGACACAAAATGTCCTCCACGCGATTCGGCGCGACCGCCCAACCCTCTTTCCAGGCGTGCCACCAATGTACGCCGCAATTACCGATGTGAAAGACGCCCGCAGCTATGGTCTTTCGTCGTTGCACGCGTGTTTGAGTGGTGCCGCCCCGCTGCCGGTTGAGGTTCAGGAAGGCTTCGAGCGTATCACACGCGCGCGGCTGGTTGAAGGCTATGGCCTGAGCGAAGCAGGCCCGGTAACGCATGTGAACCCCTTCGCAGGCCCACGGCGAACCGGGTTTATCGGGCTGCCGCTGCCCTCCACCGAGGCGCGGATTGTGGATGTGGCGACCGGTGTGGATGCACCAATAGGCAAAATTGGCGAGCTGCTGGTGCGCGGCCCCCAACTCATGCAGGGCTATTGGAACCGGCCGGACGAAACCGCCGAAGTGCTTACCCCCGATGGCTGGCTGCGTACTGGCGACCTGGCGCGCATGGAGGCGGATGGCTTCTTTCAGGTGATTGAGCGCAAAAAGGAAATGATCGTCGCTGGGCGCTATAACATCTATCCGCGCGATATCGAAGAAGTGCTGTACGAACACCCAAAGGTGCTTGACGCGGCGGTAGCGGGCGTGCCGCGCGCCGCTGGCGATGCCGATGTACGCGCATTTGTGGTGCTACGGCGCGGCGAAAGCGCAACCGCCGACGAGATCTTGCAGTTTCTGCGCGAGCGGTTGAGCGCCTATAAGCTGCCCAGCGCGATTGAGTTTCGCGAAGCCTTGCCGCGCTCCTTCATTGGCAAAGTGCTGCGACGTGTCCTGGTGGAAGGGTGGCACGATGAAGCGCCCAGTGATGAATCACCACCAGCGCCGGGGTCGTAAATCTACACGAAGCAACAGCCCTAAAGAACGCATTTCAGGGCGCTACTACCTCGATTGTACCCAGCTCGAAGGCATCGCCGCCCGCCGCCAGCGGCAAGCGCTCAAGCGAGGGATAGGCATACCAGCCAACCAGCACAAGGTAACGCCCCGGCGGCGCATCGAGCTGCAAAGTCGGCCCGTACAGGTCGGTCAGGGCGGTGCCGGGCGGCCACTGTGTGGTAGGCGGCGCGGGCACCCGATCTTGCTGGCCCCAGAGCACACCATCCGGGCCAATCAGGTGGACAAAGAGCGTATAGTCGCGCTGCGCTGTATTTTGCGCCTGCCATTGCAGTGTCACCGGCACAATGACGCCCGCGCGATACGGGCCAGGCGCTAGAGTGAAGCCGGTGAGGGTCAGGCCATCCTGCCAGCGCTGCGCGGTTGGCGTGCGAATCGGTAGCGCCAGCGGTGCAGCACTAACGCGCCACAGCCGCCCTTCCGGGGTTTGGCTCAGTCCCAGCCCCGGCTGCGCGTGCAACAGGTACGCCGCGCGCCCCTGAGCCAGCGCGGCATCCACATCCTGCCGCAGCACATCGGCATTCAGCGGGCGCACCTCAATATCGGGGCGCACACCCTCAATCGCCTGCAAGTAGCGCAGCGGCTCCACCGCCTCCCAATCGACAACCAGCAGCGCGTTGTGCGGCAATGGTTGCGCCAGAGTCGCGCGGGCGCTCCGTTCGGGCAGCGTGGTATTGGCTGCGCGAATGGCGGGAAGGTTCGCCTGGAATACAAAGGCCACCCACATCATGAGCGCAATACCAAGCCCCGGCTGCGCGTACGAACGACGTAAAACCTTCGCAATTATTTCCAGCAGTGATGTGATACCTGCACCAATGAGCAAGGCCATAAGAACATGCCCAGAGAGCAGAAATACCTCGACATCCTGCACGAAAAACAGCACGCAGAATACTAAGGTCAGCACATAGCCCAGCGTCAGCAGCACCGCCAGCGCGCGGTCGCGCCAGGCAAGCCACACTGCGCCTACAAGTGCCAGCGGCACCCCAAGCGGCATGAATTGCGGCCAGATCAGGCGATCCATCAGCTCGCGCAGGTGTTCCCACGCCACCCGCCACGGCTCGTTCACGTTCAACCACACCGCCAGCGCATCCGAGCCAGCAACGACGCGCCAGAACGTGCCCCACGAATCGAGCCAGGCGGGCGCGCGCAGCGGTAGGTACAGGTAGAGCAGGCAGCCCGCCAGCAGCGCAGCCAGCGCACGGAGCACATCGGCAGCACCCGGGCTACGCCGCGCCGTTCGCCAACTGAGCGCCACAAACAGCGTCGCACCGGGCAGCATCAGGATCATTGTGCGGTGGTGGGCCAGCCCCAAGCCGACGATCAGGCCAGCATACCATAGCGGCCAGCCGACCGCGCGCCAGCGCAGCAGCGCCAGCAGCAGTAGCGCCTGAAGCAACGCCGCCAGGGCATACACCTCGGCAATCGTCGCCTGTGACCAGAAGGTGCGCGAAACCGCCAGCAGCGCCGCCGCACCGGCGGCAATCGCACGCGGCTGCCCGATTGCGCGCGCAACGGCATACAGCACACTCACTGCCAGCGCCGCCGCAACCGCCGAAAAAAGCGAGACGCGCCAGGCCGGTGTGCCTAGCGGCAGCCAGCTCCACAGCCAGCCAAGCAGCGTATAGAGTGGGTAGCCGGTCGGGTGGGCAACATCGAGGGCGGGCAGCACCCGCTGAAATTCGGCGGTATCGCCGCTACCCAGGCCGGGCAAGAGCGTCGCTGTATAGAGGGCGACGCTGGCGGCAGCTAGCAGCACCGCCAGCAGCACATCCATAACTGAAAACGAGCGCGGTTGTGCGCTACTTCCTGCCACTGGCATGCGCTAGGGAACTTTATGCGGCTCGGCTTCGACCGCCAGCGCGCTCAGCGGAGCGAAGCGCGCAACTCGCCCTAGCCGCCGCTCAAACAGGAACAGCAGGTTCAGCCAGCCATCGCGCCAGGTGAACAGCTTGGTCTCGCCAATTCGCTCATGGTAGTCGATATGTACTTCGCCAAAGCGCAGCGCCCGCGCCTGCAATGCTTCGATCTTAATCTCTTCAGAAAATGCCATGCCCGGGTGCGTGGGGCGAATGTGCTGTAAGCAGCTGCGCCGAAACACCCACATGCCCGACTGCGAATCGGCCACCCAGCGCAGGTACAGCAGCCGAAACGCATAGGTTAGTACCTTGTTGCCCAGCTGATTGCGGCGGCGCATTGCCAGCGGGTTGCGCAGCGGGAAACGGCTGGCTGAGACAAAATCGAGCTTCCGCGCCAGCATCGCGTCGATAATGCCAGCGATTGCCTGCGCAGGGTAGGTGCCATCGCCATCAACCGTGGCGATAATATCGCCAGTGGCGGCGGGCAGCCCGGCCTGGTAGGCACAACCATAGCCCTTGCGCGCCTCGAAGATCACGTGCGCGCCGCCCTCGGTGCCGATGCGCGCGGTTTCATCGGTGGAGTTATTATCTACGACCACAACTTCATCCACATAGGCGGGCATATGTTCAAGCACATACCGTAGCCCATGCTCTTCGTTGAAGCACGGAATTACTACAGAAACCCGTAAGTTACGGTACATACAACATATCTCCCTTCGCGAAGCGCGCCTATGGCGCATGCCGATTAAGCTAAGCGCTTGGTTTTAGTACTTGCCGTAACCCAACGGCACCGCCAAACAGCAAGGCCAGCGCTGGCCCGCCAAACAGCGCCAGCACGAGCATTGCCGAAGCGGTTGGCATGCCCGACGCCAGCACATACCACTCCCAAAGATCGAACAAATGATGATTCGGTACATCCTGCGTCCATAGCCACAGCGCGCGGCGGTTCATGCGCGGCGGTGGGATGGGCAGAGCCTCACCGAGCTGTAGCAGCGCGCCATTCTGGGTCAGCGTCATCCGCTCAACCAGTAGACCCAAATCCTCGTTGCGCGGGTTGTCCTGGGTGTCGCGCGTCGGGTTCCAGGTGTCGCTATGCAGCGTTAGCAGCGTGCCACGCGCCAGATGCTCGGGCGCAAGTGTGAAGTGCAATGTCCAGCGAATCGGGTCGCCATCGGTGTTAGTGCGCTGCACATCTGCCAGCGGCTGCCCATTCAGGCGCAGCTCGAAGGTTGCGCGCGGCAGCGGCCAGGGCCGGTGGTCGGCCACCCACAGTGTGCCATCCAGCGCGCCAGCGCCCGCCGGGTTCAGCTGAATGGTTGCGTCGGCGTAGCTCCAGCGCGGCAGTAATTCGCCTTTAGAACGGTCGCCCTCGGAGTACGAAAAATCCTTCACCAGCAGCGCCGTACCGGGCGGGCCACCCGCTGCCCGCCACCAGTATTCGCGCGCGCGGCTGAGCCAGATGCGCGGCTGAGCCAGAATCGGCGACGCCGCCGGAGTAAAATAGCGCACGCCCGGATCGCTCAGCTGCAGGTACACATCGAAGCTGACCAGCAGTGGTAAGAGCTGCACAAGAAAGCTCGCCCCGGCCAGCGCGATTGCGGCCCAGCGCCAGCCGCGCGCGCGCGCGCTCAGCGCCGCCAGCAGCCCGGCGGCAGGCAAATACACAAACGGCAGCACAAACACCATGTAGCGCGGCCCCCATGCGCCATCGCCGTGCCAGTAATCGACATTACTATAAAACGCCAGGTGGCTGATCAGCATGAGCGCCGCCAGCATCGACTCGCACCACTGCTGGCGGGGCCGTACACCCAGGCCAATCAGCCCGAGCAGCAAGCTCGGTGCATAGAAGAGTAAGCCTTTGCCGGTGCTGATGGTCAGGCCATACAGGCCGGTGCGCCAATTCCCATGCTGCGCCACCGCCTGCGCCCCTACCGAGCCATAGCCGCTATTGGTGGGCGCGCCAAAGATCAGCGTGTTATAGGCCAGCAATAAGCCGAAGGGTAGGGCAAGCCCAAGCAGCCCAAACAGCAGCCGCCCACCCAGCGCCCGCGCAAATTCTTGCCGGTTACCCTGCCAGCACACTGCCAGCGCATACAGCGCCAGCACCGGCAACGCCAGGCCAGTTTGCACCTTTGTCGCTAATGCGCCCACCGCCGCCGCACCCGCAAGCGCCCACCACAGCCGCGTATTGCGCCGCAGCCCATAGCCACACAGGGTAAGAAAGAAGGTAGCAAGCTGTTCGCCGAAGAACGTGCGACTATGCGGCCAGGCCAGGCTTGTAAGGCCAAACAGCAAGCCCACCAGCACACCAATACGCACGCTAAAGCCTAGCTCGGCCACCCACAACATCAGCAACCAGGCGGTTGCCGCAGTAGCAATTGCGGGCAGCAGCAGCACGGCCAGGCGTAGCACCAGCTCGTTGTAGCCAGGCACAACCAGCGTCAGCGCATTGCCAGCGGCAATGAATGGCACGGCCAGCACGGATTGGAGCGGGCCATAGCGGCTATAGCGGCGGCCATCGACGCCGGTATTCACATTCATTAAAAAGGCTTCGTCGGGGGAAATGGCAAAACTGCCAGTAGAAACCAGCGATTGGCCCGCAGCCAGCACTGTCTCTTCGTCCGAGGCGTAGGTATGGCCGCTCATCGTTAGCACATACCATCCCAGCAGCAGCACAAACAGCGCCACACCAGCGGCGCGCACGGCAGAGTCCGCAGGATGGCGAAGGGTTGGCATGACCCGCGTGTTCTCCAAATCACAATCGCGTAGCCATCCTATGCAGATTAAGCATTTTGTCAAACACACAAAACGCCACCCCTGGCGCACCTACCAGGGATGGCGTTATCTCACCACAAATAAATTTTTACGACTGCTGCTCTTTCGTTGCCGAAGGCTGCTCATCGCTTCGCCGCAGCTCATTACGAAACGAACGAATTGATTGCCCTAGCGATTGCCCCAGACCACTCAGGCGCGCTGGCCCAAATAAAATGATGATAATCGCAAGAACGATCAGCAGCTCGGGAATGCCAATGTCGCCCATAATGTATGCCTCTTCAGATCTCCAGGACTGTGTACCTGTGATGTTGAAGATACCATATAAATATAAGCGCCAAATGAGTGCGGCGTGAATAGCGGGTAAAACTATTCGGTAATCTGCAGTACCTTCACAAAATTGGTTGAGCCGCGTGCCGCAATTGGATGCCCACCCGTCATCACAATCGAGTCGCCGGGCTTGGTAAAGCCCTGCGCCAATAATATTTCATTCACGCGCGCGCCGAGCGAATCAAGGCGATCCACATAATCGCACATAATCGGCGTAATGCCCCACACCAGGTTCAGCCGGTTATACACTGACTCCGAAGGCGTAAAAGCCAGAACCGGAGTGAGCGGCCGCAGATTGGCTACGAGCCGGGCCGATTTACCGCTCATGGTGAACGCAACGATTGCCTTCACCGGCAGCGATTTGACAATCGCACACGCGGCAGCGCTAATTGCTTCGGATACCGTGGGCCGATGTGTGATCTGTAGCACTGGCGGCGTGGTGTGGTCGCCATGGCGTCCGCTTGCTTCGGCAACCTCGGCAATTCGCGCCATCATCTGCACTGATTCAATTGGAAACTGCCCATTAGCCGTTTCGCCGCTGAGCATCACGGCATCGGTACCGTCAATGATTGCATTGGCTACATCGCTGGCCTCGGCGCGGGTTGGGCGCGGGTTGCGGATCATTGAATCGAGCATTTGCGTGGCCGTGATGACCGGCACTCCCACCAGGTTTGCTGCCTCAATCAGCTGCTTTTGCACTACTGGCACCTGCTCGGCGGCCATCTCCACGCCCAGGTCGCCGCGCGCCACCATAATCCCATCGGCAATCTCAAGTATTGCCGATAGGTCATCGAGCGCCTCGGGTTTTTCGATCTTGGCGATCACTGGGATGACCTTACCAGCCGCTTTAATGCGCGCTTTCACATCCTGCAAATCGGCAGCGCGGCGCACAAATGAGATGGCAATATAATCTACCTGCTGCGCTATACCAAACTCAAGGTCGGCAATATCCTTTTCGGTGAGCGCCGGGGCGCTTACGTTGACACCCGGCAAGTTGATTCCCTGGTTCTCGCGAAGCTCACCACCAAACACAACGATAGTATGTACCTCATCGTCGGTGGCATCGAGCACGCGTAGCTCAATCAGGCCATCCGATAGCAGAATGCGATCGCCGGGGCGAACATCGTGGGGTAGTGCTGTATAGGTTGTGCTGACGCGGGTAGCAGTGCCTACAATTTCGTGAATGGTAATATCGAAGCGATCGTCGGCGTGGAGCTGCACCGGACGACCATTTTCAAGCTTGCCGGTACGAATCTTCGGCCCTTGCAGGTCTTGCAAAATAGCCAGTGGTCGCCCGGCCTGGCGAGCCATCTCGCGCAGAACAGCGATATGCTGCGCGTGGTCGGCATGGCTCCCATGCGAAAAGTTGAGCCGGGCAACGTCCATGCCCGCTGAAATGAGTTTGCTAATCATTTCGGGGCTGCCGCTGGCCGGGCCAATTGTGGCTACTATCTTCGTTCGACGCATAGACTCCATCACTTCTTTGAAGTGCGGCGATGCAACCAGATGCAACATTAATACGAAAGGGCAGACACCGGCATTATACCTGATCTGGGGCGGTGCCGCATTATCACGAAGAACTAGGCGCCGATACGGAGCTGCGGGGCGATTTTACTGAGGAGAGTAGCGCTGATACCTTTGACGTTGCTCAAATCATCAACCGATTTGAACGGGCCATGCGTAGTACGATATTCAATAATGCGCTGGGCCAGCACCTGCCCAATGCCATCGAGTTCATCAAGATCGGCAGCGCTGGCGGCATTGAGGTCGATTATTCCGTCAGTGTTGCTACTGGCGTCCACAGCCGAACTATTTGCGCCAGCAGGTAGTACCTCACCCTGGCGCGGTACGTGAATATGCTGGCCATCGCGAATATGCTCTGCCAAGTTGATATGCTCGGCGTCGGCATCTGCCGCCAGGCCACCTGCCGCTAACACCAGATCTTTCACACGCGCCGCTGCAGGCAGTTGGTAAACATCGGGCGACCGGACGGCACCGCTTATGTACACCACAATCGGTGGCGCTTCAGTCGGCGCGGGGGCAGCCGTCGGTAAAGCATCAACCGTAGAAAATGAATCGCTGAACACGGCAGCATCGGTGGCCGTTTCAGACGCGGCGGTGGGGGCAGCAATAAACCATCGGCCTACAAAGATGAGCACTCCTAGCGCAATCGCTGCCAGCGAGATGATGGTGCTGTGCTGTCGCAAAAATGCCCTAAATGGCCGCATTACTTCTACTCCTTACGAGTTTGAGCGCCTGGGCACAGTATGCCAGATGCCTAACGTTAAAATCAAGGCCGGATAGTCCCGATTAGTTGTAGTACTTTGGTTTGCCGTAGCCTGCGCCAACGCAAAAGCGGCTGGTGGTAGCCAGCCGCCATATGTATAAAGCGTGCGGGTAGGAGGATTACGAAGCTTTACGTCGTGGCGAAGCGGTGGGTGCCGAAGCCTTAACGCTGCGTTTGGCGGCTGCTTTTGCGCCGGTTCGCGCAGCGGGTTTGGCGCCTGGTGCTTTGCTTGTGGCCGCTTTTGTGCTCGGCGCGCGGGTAACCGCCTTTTTGCTGGTGCTAGCCGGTGCTTTCGGTGCTACGGCCTGCGCGGCAGCGGCGCGCGCCGGTGCTTTTGCCGAGGCTGGAGCAGGCGTGCTAGCCCCGGCCGCCTCAGGCTGATAGTTTGCCACCTCGGCCAGGTCATTCGTCAGGTAATCGCACTTGGGGTAGCGATTGCAGCCATAAAACGGTCGACCAAACTTACCGCGCCGCTGCATTAGCTCGCCCTGCTGGCACTTGGGGCAGGCCACGCCAGTTGGCTCGGGCAGCGGCACCGGCTTGCCATCCTTGCCCAGGCGGCGGGTATTGGTACATTCCGGGTAGCCGCTACAGCCCAGGAAGGGGCCAAAACGGCTCTTCTTCACGATCATGGGCTTGCCGCACAGATTGCACATCACATCGCTCATCTCGGGCGCGCTCGCCGCATTGATCACCACGCGGCCATCTTCATCGCGATGAAAATCGCCAGTGAACTCGCAATCGGGGTAGCGGTTGCACGCCAGAAATTCGCCATTTCGGCCAAACTTAATCACCAGCTGCCCTTGCTGGCATTTCGGGCAGGTCAAATCTGTCGCGACATCTTCGCGCTTGACATTGCGCATCGTTTGCTTGGCGGTATCGAGCGTCAGCTCGAACGGGCCGTAGAAATCGCGCAGCACTGGCCCCCAGCGCTTCTGCCCTTCGGCAATATCATCGAGCTGCTGCTCAAGCGACGAAGTGAAGCTATAATCGACAATATTAGGAAAATGATCAACCAGTAGCTCAGTGACAACCCGGCCCAGCGTCGTGGGAATGAGTTTCTTCTCGGCTAGCTCAACATACTTGCGCTCCACAATCGTCGAAATCGTGGGCGCGTAGGTTGAAGGTCGGCCAATCCCCAAACGCTCAAGCTCCTTCACCAGGCTGGCCTCGGTAAAACGTGGCTGTGGCTCAGTGAAGTGCTGAATGGGCAGCAGCTGCAGCAATGTGAGTGGCTCGCGCTCGGCCAGTGGCGGTAAGCGGCGCTCACTATCTTCGTCTTCCTCACCCTCATCCAGGCTCACGTTATACACGGCCAGGAAGCCAGGGAACTTGAGCACGCTGCCAGTAGCGCGGAAGGTGTACGGGTCGGCGGGCAGCGCCTGCGCCTGGCTGCTAGCCGTGAGCGCAGCAATATCAACCGCTGTGCTATCGAACAGCGCTGCCTCCATCTGGCTAGCGATAAAGCGCTTCCAGATTAGCTCGTACAGGCGGAATTGCTCGCGCGGCAATACTTCGCGCAGCGCCTCAGGCGTGCGGCGGCTCGATGTTGGCCGAATTGCCTCGTGCGCTTCCTGCGCGCCTTTCGCTTTGGTGCGATACACTGGTGGCTTCTCGGGCAGGTATGGCTCGCCATAGCGCTCAAGAATCACGCCGCGCGCCTCATCCTGGGCCTCGCGCGCAATATTGAAGCTATCGGTACGCATGTAGGTTATCAACCCTACGGTGCCTTCGTCACCACCAATGTCAACACCTTCATACAGCTGCTGGGCAACAATCATGGTGCGCTTGGCCGAAAAGCCCAGCTTGCGCCCGGCTTCTTGCTGCAAGGTGCTAGTGGTGAAGGGCGGTGCGGGCGTGCGCCTCTTATCCTTGCGGGTAATTTTACGCACCACATAGCTCGCGCCGTTCAAATCGTCAACGATTACCTGTGCAGCTTCCTCGGTGCCGATCGCAAATTTATCGAGCTTTTTGCCCGCCCGTTCAATCATCACCGCCCGAAACACATCCTTACGCTCTGCCGCTGTGCGATTACCAGCACCCAATTGCTTGGCTAAATCGGCCTCGATCGTCCAATATTCCTGTGGAACAAACGCCTCAATCTCGCGCTCGCGCTCGACCACCAGGCGCACCGCCACCGATTGCACCCGCCCCGCCGAAAGCCCACGCATCACCTTATCCCATAGCAGCGGCGAGAGCTTATAGCCCACCAGGCGATCGAGCACGCGGCGGGCCTGCTGCGCATCCACCAAGTTATGGTCGATCTGGCGCGGATGAGCGATCGCCTGCTGCACGGCATTGCGTGTAATTTCGCTAAACTCGACGCGATAGATTGGGGTGCCGCGCGGGATACCAGCGGCCTGCGTAATATGCCAGGCAATTGCCTCACCTTCGCGATCCGGGTCGGTGGCGAGATACACCGCCTCGGCCTGGCGGATTGATTTCTTCAGCGCGGCGACGACTTTTTCCTTGCCCTTCGCAACTTCGTACACCGGCTTGAAGTCATGCTCAACATCAACCCCCAGGTCGCTCTTTGGCAGGTCGCGCACATGCCCCATCGAAGCTTCGACCCGAAAGCCACGCCCAAGATATTTCTGAATTGTTTTCGCCTTCGCTGGCGACTCAACAATTACCAGTTTATCGGCCATACTCGCTCTATATCCTTATTATTTGTTCCCACGCTTTGGTAAGAAAGTGGTACCGAGATACCACAGGCTACGCTGCGGGGTGGCAAACAAATGCTGTAATAACAATACAATGTGCTGATAACCAACGTGTAGATATTAATGACACAAGTACCGCTCTGCCGAAGGCGAAAAAGCCGACCGCGTAACTCGTGGTAATGAAGAAAATAATCCGCACTCCTGCGGTGTTCAGCACCCCGCCTACCCGCGCACACTATGCGGTGCGCTATGGGCAGGTTGGCACCATCGTGTAGCGACATCGCTGCAATGGCATATCTACCGGATGTGTGGCTCACTATAGCGACCAAGAAAGCCATTGTCAAGTACGAGGCTGCTACGCCTACCGTGCCCACATCAATATTTCGGGCCTAGTCCTTGTCATCAAATTGTCATGTCTGGTGCGATCAGTACCATCGGGCTATTTTGCCGTTGGCTTTAGAATCGTATAATCAATATCAAACGCTCGCGGAAGCCATCACTGAATGCTTGCCGATAGCACGCACGAAAAAGCACCAAGAGGCAGAACCTATGCTGCGCAGGCCGCAAAAAACACCCGGGCAATCGATGGTTGAAATGGCGCTGCTATTACCACTGATTGTGATGGTTATTTTTGGAATTATTGATATGGGCTGGTACATTTTCGGCTACGCCACAGTGTATCAGGCTGCCCGCAATGGTGCCGAGAAGGCCGCCGAGATCCCGCCCTACCCGAATAAAATCAGCCCGCTCAATCGCAGCGATCTCTGTGTTTCAAGAATTATTGGTGCCACGCGTGAAGGCACGCCCGAGGTCATGTTTACCGATATTGCCAGTGGGAATAATGGCAACACGTTTGCCCTGAGCTATCCATCAGGCAAGCGGGGGCTTGGCGAGCCGATCCAGATTGATCTGGTGTATAACATTCAGCCGCTCACACCATTCTGGCGTTTAATTACCTTTGGCACGCAGGGTACTATGCGGGTACAGATGGCGACCCGCCGCTCGATTGAATCGATGGGCGATAGCCCAACTTCACCAGATCTCGTTGCATGCCAGCCGTGAGGGTACTAATGTTCCGACGAAAACGAACGCAAGGCCAGGCACTGGTTGAGTTTGCCCTTGCCATCACACTGATTTTCTTCTTACTGGCCGCTGCTGTGGATGTGGGCCTGATGATGTTTGCCTTACAGGGCTTGCATAATGCGGCCCAGGAAGGGGCAGCATATGGCAGCCGCTGGCTCATAACCGATTCGCTAGGGCGGCGCGTGCTCGATACTGCCGAGATCAAGAATCATGTACGTTTCGAGTCGGGCGATAAGGGCGGCATCGGCTTCGTCAACCTGCTCGACCTGAATGGCGATGGCATTAACGACGCAACCCAGACCGGGGTGGTGGATGCTAATATAACGGTGGAGATGCTGGCCGATCCATCGATGGATGGCGACCCAACCAAAGATGTTTCATCTGGTGCTGCCGAAAATGTGCAGTGTACCGATGCCAGCCGCGCTACCACCGCGCTATGCTATATCCGCGTTACAGTGCGCTCCATTCACCAGATGATCTTCCCACTCGCTCCGGCGTTTAGCCGCACAGTGCCGCTGAAATCGGTATACATTATGCCGATCCGCGATAGTGTGGCGCGTGGCAGTGGCGGTGGCACATCAACGACAACCCAAACATGTACAGTACCAAATTTCATTGGCAAAGCGCGCAACACGGCCAGTTCCCTCTGGACTAGTGCGGGCTTTACCGGAACGATTACGATTGCTGTGGGCAGCGGAAATATCGTATACCAGAGCATTGCGCCAGGCACCATCTCACTCTGTACCAGTTCGATATCGCTCACCTAACCTGAGACTGAGCACTACGGGTCAACTAACTATTGCAACCGACAACCAACCCGAACCCATAACATCGGATGGAGGAATTCTATGAGCGCCCGTTTCCTACGAACCAAAACACGCGGACAAAGCATCCCGCTGATTGCACTGCTGATTGTAGTGCTAATTGGCGCGGTTGGCCTATCTGTCGATGTAGGCAACAACTACGCCCAGCAGCGCAACACTGTGCGCGCCACCAATGCCTCGGCCCTCGCTGGCATGAATGCTATGATCCAGGGGGCTAGCGACCCGGCAATTAAACAGGTGATCCAGCAGTCGCTGAAATCGAATAATGTCGATGGTGTCTATAACGACCCAACCAGCACCGAGGCGGCTACTGCCGAGCAGCGCATTATCAGCGCCTACTACCTCGATGCCAAGGGTAACTTTATCTGCAATATCGGTTCGTGTGGCAGCGTGCCGGGCGGAGCCACCTATGTGCAGGTAAATGTTAATGGTGATGTCTCTACCTATTTTGCGCGCGTGCTCGACCGGCCAACGCTGCCGGTGAAGGCCCAGGCGTTTGCCGGGCGCTGCTCGCCAGTAGAAGGTGTGTACCCAATCGGCGTGCAATCGAGCAACCTTGATTCTCGGGGTTTTCTGCCACCGCAGAATGCAGCTGATCTACCATATTACAAAACCTATAAAGATCAGGATTACCCTAATGGCCTGACCCAGCGTCGTATCTACTTAAATAACTCAGCAACCTCTCCAGGTAATTTTAGCTTTCTGCGCTGGAAATCTGCCAATAGTGCGGGAAGCAATACCGAAATGATTAACATGCTGGCGGGCGCTGGCAACCTGGCCGATGGCTTCGACGAGGGTCTGGTTGATAATAAAGGCAATGTAACCTGGCCCGATCCTAACTCGCAACCACCGATGGTAGCTGGCAAGGTGGTGTACCCAGTTAAACCGCACGAAATTAATGCTGGCGACTGGATCTATGCCAACACCGGCCTGGCCTTAAGTAGTGGCGTCCAGGCCGAGCTTCAGAAGCACATCACCAATAAGGATGTGATGATCCTGCCGATCGTAACCCCAGCAATTGGTGCTGGTAGTAACGCAACCTTCCAGCTTGCAGGCCTGGGGTCGTTTTACCTGCTCGGCGTAGGTGGCAGTGGCGCGAACAGCTACCTCGATCTGGTCTATATCGGCACCGCCAACTCAATTGCCTGCTTGAGCACACCGGCGGTGGTAAGTAATACGCTGGGCATTAACGGCGCAGTGTTCCTAAAGCCGCGTTGGGGCCAGCCGCAGAACGGCCAGCCGATCGCCTATCAGATCATCATGGACGTGTCAGGCTCGATGAGCTGGAACTTCCAGGGCCAGGGTAATCTCAATGGCACAGGCGCTGTTCGGCAATGCGAAGCATTTGACGGCGCGGTTCCGCAATCGTGTCCAAATGGTGGCGGCGATTACTGGAAGACAGCCAGTGAACGGCGTATATATGTATTAAAGAATGCCTTAACTGGCCCTAATGGTTTTATCGAGAGCATGCGCGCCTATGACACAATGCGCATCATTACCTTCACCACTGATAATAGTAACAATGTTAATGTCAACACTGGGCCTAGCTGGAGCACCGACAAAGCAGCACTGAAGCAAACCGTAATGGATGCTGGGAAAGTGAATAACGATCCGTATCGCACATCCGGTGGTACGCCTGGCGCTTCGGCACTACAAAAAGCCTATAATGTTTTGGTGAGCAGCCCACCACCGGCTGCGACCAACGGCCAGCCATACAAGAACGTTGTCATCTACATGACTGATGGTGTAGCTAACATGTTCTTGACGGGTAATGTAGTTAACTATGCCAAGGATATTTGCCCAGAATATAATGGCGATAGCCGTGCCTTGAACTCGCCACGATGCCAGTATGATGCGCTGGGCATGGCGCCTAGTTCATATGGCCCACGTCCAATCAGCGCGATGATCCTGCAAGCTGCCAACATGAAATCAGCGTTTAGTACGCTACAGCTGTTCGTCCTGGCGCTTGGGCAGGTGAATGTGCTTGGTCTCGACCAAGTCGCTTCTGATCCAAGCCTGGTGTTTGCCGCCCGCGATCCGAGCGTTGTGAATCTGGTGCTTGATCAGATTCAGGCCAAGGCCGAAGGCCCATGCATCCCAATGACAGCGGCGCAGTGGCAGAGTCATATTGACTCAGGGCACACCGCGAACCTGCCAGCACTGAATTTGCCGCTCGGTGTGTATGGCTATGCCTACCTGTACGATTCAAATCATGTTCCCGTTAGCGTGCCCTGGACTGGACAAGGCACCGACCCGCGCGGCAGCAATGTGAATGCCATCCCGATTACTCAAGATGGGCCGGGCGAGCAGTTAGGGTATACTATTCCCAGCCAGAACGGCCTGGCACCAGGCAACTACTTCTTGCAAGCTTATGTGGCCTACAAGGCGGCCCTGCCGGATGGCGATGGTGCCTCGCGCATCTATGACCAGATGAAACCCGGCTTGACAACCGAGCAAGAGTATGCTTTTACGCTTACCCCGTCGCAGGTGCTCGGTTCATCGGTCGTGCTCGACCCACTCAAGTTGCAGCTAAAAACCGACGCGAATGTATGCCCATAAACCAACACTTTAACCACAACGACTAAACGACAAGAGAGCCGAGCTTTGAGATGCGCGGTATCATCAAGGCTCGGCTTTCGGCTGGCTTACGCGTTCATACGAGGTTCGTTATGTTTGCACACCGATATCGGTCATTCCGCACGCGTCTGTGCTTGTTGCTAGGCGTGTGCCTGCTTACCCTCGGTGCATTGCCGCCAACCACCTCGCAGGCAGCAATCGCGAAAAGCACCGTCGATGATACCATCAGTGATTTTAGCCGTGGCTCGTTCCAGCGCACCGTGCTCGGGCCACTCCAAAATACCAACCTTTCGCCAACCGATAAATCCGGCGCGGTGCAGCTTGGGCCGATTGGTTTATTAAAAAATTGGATTGACTCACCATTTGTACTGAAAAAATCGCTAATGCGCATGGGCGCCACCGCAATCGGTAACCGCCTGTTTATCATTGGCGGCCTTACGCCGGTGAACAACGCGCCCCAATCGGTTGCCGATGTCTGGTCGGCCTCGGTGTCGCAGACCACTGGCGCGCTGAACGAAGACTGGCAGCCCGAGCCATCGCTGCCCGCCGTGCAAGGCTCAAACCAACCCGGGTTTACTACCCCGGTAGCACCAGTCAACTCACCCGGTGTTACATCGGTAGCGAATGGCAGCGGCGGCGGATACATCTATGTGATTGGTGGGAATGCCCAGCCTACAACTTCCAGCACCTTCGATTTCTCAAGCTATGCGGTACGTATCGGCGTGGTAGGGAACGATGGCCGGGTCACCAGCTGGATTGCTGGCCCGGCACTGCCCTCACCCGACCCAAATGATCCGTTCCTCCAGCTCGGCATCCAGTCGCCAGCCGTCACAAACCTCACAGTCAATGGGAAGACCTATGTATACGTGATTGGCGGATTGAAGCGCTATCGCGTCGGCACGGGTTTCCAGGCACGCACCGTAGGTGAAGGATCGAAGGATGTGTTTGTGGCGCGGGTAGGCACTGGCGGCCAGCTCGTCAAGCCCAGCAGCGGTGCCGCCGGGTGGGATAAGATCAACTCGATCCCAGTTCCAGGTTCTTCCCCGGCTGGCCTGTGGGATGCCGCAATTATGTCCGACCATTTTATCGTGAGCACGGGCGAAACCGCCGATATTATCTACGTCGTTGGCGGCCAGCTCACACCCAACGACCCAGCGGGCAACCCACCAAGCTTGCCAAGCTTTAATTCAACGGTATACCGTGCATTTGTGAATGCCAATGGCACCTTAACCTGGGATTTCACCTGGCAGGGTACACTGCCCCAAACCCGTACTGGCTTCAACGGCGTCACCTTTCATAGCTCGTTGTATGCTGTGGGTGGGCTGCCCAATAACGGCGATAAGCCCGACAAGGGCGTGCTTACTTCCTATGTCGAAGACGATATGAAGCTGCACCAGTTTAATGCGCTTGAGGTTCCCCCCGGCATTGACGGTGGTGGCAGTAATTTCCTAAAAAGCGACTCACTGCCATCAGCGCGGGCATTTCACGCAACCGCGATCGTTCCCGCCGATGCCACCAGCGCGAATTCGGCATTCGTATACGTCTTTGGGGGGCGTGGAGATACCAGCGATGCCAATACCAGCGATGATTATGGCACGAATGGTGTGATTTTCGGCAAGATCGGCGGCAGTGAGGATGTAAACTCAACGGGCTACGCTTCCAGCGGTTGGTTCTATTCCAAACCCTACGATGTCAACTTCGCGGGCGCGCAGCTGCAAAAAATCTACTGGTCAACCCAGCTCGTGCGGCAAGGCGCGAACCCCGATATCAATATGGAGTACCGTATTTCATCGGGTAATAGCTGCGCCACCGCCGACTGGACGGACAGTAGCTGGGTGGCGCTGAAAGCCACTGAAAGCGACGCCAGCCATACATCGGCAAATGGCTCAAACACCTCGCCAGCCATCAACTTGTCGGCGCGCTGCTTCCAGTACCGAGCCAAGCTCGTGACGGATAATTACCTGGTAACGCCTTCACTGCTGAATGTGAGCATTGATATCGTTATTCCGGGTAATCCTGATCTGAAATTCAAAACGATTTCACCAATTCTGAGCGGTAGCACGCTCAGCGGTATCAATGTGGTGATTCAAAATCAGAATACCTTCGAGCAGACCTTACCAGCCGATACCGAAGCGCGTGGCTCGTTCTTCGTGGATATGTGTATCTTCGCGCCAGGCGAAACCGTGGTAGTACCAACAATACCGCTGACGAACCAGAATATGCAGTGCAGTGATGCGTATGCCAACGTCAATCGTAGCATTATGGTTGTAGATAAAGTCTACGGTATCACGCGCTGGCTCGCCTCTACGGGTACAAATCACGATCAACCTGTCAATATTTTGTCGTTCTTTAAGACGCCAGGAACGTATACAATTATTCTGCTGGCCGATTCGTATAACAATGTTGCCGAAGGAACTGAAGGAGAAAAGAACAACATTTCACAACCAATTTCCTTTAACGTCGGCAAGATAGGCTACGCGATAAACATCCCCATGACGCGTAAATAATCGCACAAAAACAAGTGTTGATTGTGTGCGTGCCCTAGTTGCCAAAGGGGATGCCAACTACTGTGGTTGGCATCTCAAAGCCGTGTAAGTGCATGGCTTGCGGGGCTGTGCTATAATGATCGCTCAGGCACCTGCGGCTGCGCATGCTTGATAAAGAAAGGTTGAATGCACATGAGGCGTGGAGGCCGGTTATTTCTGCTTCTCGGACTCTTGATTATTATCATTGGGGCACTAGCATATTTTGCACTTGCTCAGCAGCCCCTGGCAAATCAGCAGCTCACACCACAGCCAACGCAAGAGGTGAAGCGGAAAATCGTTGTTGCGCGGATTGATATCCCAAACAACACACTCATCACTGACACCGTTACATTACTGACGACAATCGACATTCCTGAAACTGAGTTTGCCGCTGCCTCAGGCCAGTATTTCACCAGCCCCGAGGAGTTATTGTATAAGCAAACCCTACGTACCGTGGCCTTTAACGAACGTATTCGCAAGGCCGATGTGACGGAGCCAGGTTTGTCGATTCAAATCCCAACCGCGCAGCCTAATCAGCCCCGCGTGAAGGCGATTACCTTCCAGGTCAATAATTTGAGCGGGGTGGCCGATCAGATTCGCCCTGGCGATTTTGTTGATGTGCTTTCGTCGTTCATCATTAAACGTACCTACTTACGCCCAGGTGTGGGCGACCAGGGTCAGATCACGATTAAAGAGGAACCATTCTCGGGGCAGACGACAAAAACGTTGCTTCAGAATGTCCAGGTGCTGCAGATTCGCAAGCCCGCGCCCGCGCCCGAGGGTACGCCTACCCCTGGTGGTGCAGCCCCGGCAAACGCAGGGCCACCGCAGACCGATGCGAACGGACAGCCCGTTGCCGCTGGCGATAATGGCACAGCAGCCAACGGCCAGGAGGCAAACGCATCGAACGCAAACACCTTCCAGCCAGGTAGCTGGCTCGTCATCTTGGCAGTCAGCGACCAACAAGCCGAAATCTTGAAGTTCGCGATTGAGCAAGGCACGGGCATTACCCTGGTGTTGCGCGGCGGCGGCGACTCGGCGATCGAGAACACCACCGGTGCCACACTTGATCTGCTGGTGTCGCGTTATGGCCTGCCATTGCCACAACCTGAGGTTCCGGCGCTGAGCCAGCCAAATGATCTGACGCCAGTGCCAACCACCAACGCAGCACCAACCGCAACGCCAACGCCGCGTCCATAAGCGCATTTGGATCCAGGACCGAGGAGAAGCGCATGCCAGACCAGCCAGAGATTCGAGTTCTCATCGTTGACGATATCGCTGAAACGCGCGATAACCTCGAAAAGCTGCTGTTTTTCGAGAAAGATATTAAGGTGGTGGCGAAAGCCAGCACTGGGCGCGAAGCCGTGGCAATGGCAAAGCAACATCAGCCCGACGTTGTGCTGATGGATATCAACATGCCGGATATGGACGGTATTGCTGCGACAGAAGCAATCCTCAGTCAGGTGCCAACGGTTCAGGTCATTATGATGAGCGTGCAGGGCGAACAAGATTACCTGCGGCGCTCGATGCTGGCTGGCGCGCGCGAATTCCTCACAAAACCAATTAGTGCTGAAGAGCTGTATCACGCCATTCGGCACGTCTATCGGCTTCAAACTACCCAGCGCCGCTACGCAACGGCCATACCCACCGAGCCTGGTGCGGGCGATAGTGGCGCTGGGCAAGGCCAGATTATCGCAGTGTTTAGCCCAAAAGGTGGGGCTGGCACCTCGGCGATTAGCGCAAATCTGGCAGTAGCACTTCGCCAGCTGACCAATAAGAAAGTAGCCCTGGTCGATGGCAATGTTATTTTTGGCGACCTGGGTGTCATTATGAACCTGGTATCGACCAAAACGATTGCCGACCTGGCGAATCGCATCAGCGAGCTGGATCGTGATTTGCTCAATGATGTACTTACGACGCATACATCGCAGGTAAAGGTGTTGCTGGCACCGCCTAACCCACAGACTGGCGAGCTCGTGACTGCAGATCATTTGCGGGCGATTCTTGAGGTTATGCGGAAAGAATACGATTACGTCGTTGTCGATACCCAATCATCGTTCCAAGATCGAGCGCTCGCTGTGCTCGATATGGCCGATCGGATTGTGACGCTGATGACGCTCGAAATGCCGTGCATTAAGAACATCAAGCTCTTCCTTGAGGTAGCCGAACTGCTGGAATATCCGCCGGAAAAAACGCTCCTCGTGCTCAACAAGGCCGATAGCCGCCTTGGCATTCGCGTGGAGAATGTTGAAGAAAATATTCAACACAAGGTTGCGCTCCAGATCGGTAACGCTGCCCATGAAATGTCGTTATCGATTAACCAAGGGGTCCCGCTGGTGATCGAAAAACGCAGTCATCAGACCTCGAAAGACATTTTTTCGCTGGCGAACCTGATTACTAATGCGCGCGGCGGTGCTACTGTTAAAGCTGACGATAAACCTTCCGATCCAAAGGCGCCTGAAAACCGTGGGCTGTTTGGCCGGTTGCTAACGAAGCGCTAGTTCTTTCGATGCTCAAGTTCCCGATCGGGCATTGCAACATCATCGTGTTGGAGGAGATTCTGCTATGTCATTGCTGAAACGTATTGGCGGCACACCCGCACCAGGCGAAACTGCTGGGTCAGCTACGCGGCCAGGTGTACAACATTTTGAAAACAGCAAAATAGCTGGTTCCTCACGTGAGCGCGATGATCACGCCTTCACCGATATTCGTGCACGCGTGCAGAATAAGCTGATTGGCGAGCTTGATCCGAAACTTGATCTCTCGAATGCCGCTAAGGTGCGTCAGCAAGTCGAAGATATCTTCAATAGCATTCTCGACAGCGAAAATATTGTGCTCACCCGCACCGAGCGCGCGCGCATGTTCGAAAGCATTGCCGCCGACATCCTTGGGTTTGGCCCACTTGAGATTTTGCTCAACGATACGGAGATCAGCGAAATTATGGTGAACGGCCCGCGCAGTATCTATGTTGAGCGCAAGGGCAAACTCCAGAAAAGCGATGTCGTATTCAATAACGATGAGCATGTGCTGCGGGTGATCGACCGAATCATCTCGCCGCTTGGCCGTCGCTGCGATGAGTCTTCGCCGATGGTTGATGCGCGCCTCCCCGATGGCAGCCGTGTTAATGCGGTCATTCGCCCAATTTCATTGGTCGGCCCCTGCTTGAGCATTCGTAAGTTCAAGAAGGAAGGCATTACAGTTGAGGATATGATCCGCTTTGGAACGCTCACCCGCGAAATGGCCGAATTCCTCTCGGCATGTGTGCGCGGGCGCTTGAATATTGTGGTGTCGGGCGGCACTGGCTCGGGTAAAACCACCACACTCAACGCGCTTTCGTCGTTTATTCCCGAAGACGAGCGGATTATTACGGTTGAAAACGCCGCCGAGCTTCAGCTGCGCCAGGATCATGTTGTCACACTCGAATCGCGGCCACCGAATATTGAAGGAAAAGGCGAAATCAGCATTCGCGATTTAGTTATTAACTGCTTGCGTATGCGTCCCGAGCGGATTGTGGTGGGCGAGTGTCGCGGCGGTGAGGCGCTTGAGATGTTACAGGCGATGAACACCGGCCACGACGGATCGATGACGACATTACACGCAAATACACCACGCGACGCGATTTCACGTATCGAAACCATGGTGCTGATGGCTGGGATGGATCTGCCGGTGCGCGCTATTCGCGAACAGATCGCATCGGCAATCAATGTTATTGTGCAGCAAGCGCGCCTCAAAGATGGCAGCCGTAAAATTATCAATATCACCGAGGTACAGGGTATGGAGGGTGATGTGGTAGTATTACAGGATGTGTTCATGTTCGAGCAAACCGGCATCGACGAGCGCGGTAAGATTGTTGGGCAGCTGCGACCAACCGGTATTCGGCCCAAGTTTGTCGAGCTGTTCGAGGCACAGAATATTTACTTGCCACCCAATATTTTTGGCTACGCCAGCGAGCGCTCGTTCTTCTAGTACATTGCTCTACCTGGCAGCTGGCAGTGCGATGCCAGTGCTAGTTGGCGGGAAAGGAATACGGTATGGGGTTTCTGGCAAACCTACCGATAAACCCACTATTTGTGCTTATTGGCGCTGGCGTGCTGGCGCTACTCTTCATTGTGCTTGGCCTTACGGGGCGCAAATCGCTTGATGGGGCAAGCGGTACCCGCGGCTTTGATGACCGCTTGCAACAGTTTGCTGGACGCGCCCAGCGCAACCAAGCCCCCGAGGTAAAACCGCTAGAGCGTATCGACGCAGCAGTGAGCAAAGGGCGGCAAGGCAGCAAAATTGCCCGCGACCTTGCCCGCGCCGATCTCAAGCTCACCGTCACCGAATTCATTGGTATTAAGATTCTGGCTGCGCTCCTTGGTGCAGGCCTGGGTGCCTACATTGGGCGGGCCAGTACGGCGTCGCTGGTGCTGTCGGCACTGGTTGGCGGTGTGCTACTTTCATTCGCACCCAATCTCTATGTTGCCTATGCCGCCCGCAAACGCATCAAAGCATTTAATAATCAGCTTGGCGATGGCATTACACTGATGGCAAACTCGCTGCGGAGCGGCTATAGCTTCTTACAGTCGATGGATCTCGTTTCGCGCGAGGCCCCGCCGCCAATGTCAAGCGAATTCCGTCGGGTTGTGCAAGAGATTGGACTGGGCCTTTCGACAGAAGAGGCGCTCGGCAACCTGTTGCGGCGCGTCCCTTCCGACGATCTCGACTTGCTGGTTACAGCTGTGAACATTCAACACGAGGTTGGCGGGAACCTGGCCCAGATTCTTGAGACCATCGGCCATACGATTCGCGAGCGTGTGCGCATTAAAGGTGAGATCCAGGTATTGACCGCTCAGGGCCGCATTTCGGCATATGTGATTACAGCGCTACCAATTGTATTGGCAATTGGTATCACCGTTATCAACCCCGATTATATGTCGCCGATGTTTAAGTTTGGTTTACCACCAGACGCATGGTGCTGTCTGCCCGTCACTGCACTGGCGATGATTATCAGTGGCTTCTTCGTGATTATGAAGATCGTTGACATTGAAGTGTGAGGTAGGCAATGTCATCACTTGTGCTTATTCTGAGCGCGATTATGCTGGCGGGGATTGCCCTTGTCATTTTTGGGGTGACGCGCCCGGCCCAGACTGATGCAATCGGCGAGCGCCTTAACCAGTTCACTGAGCGCACAATGACGCTTGATGAGCTTGAGTTACAGCAACCATTTAGCCAGCGCGTGCTAATACCATTGGCCCGCGTAATCCTTGGCCAGCTTGGTAAGTATGGGCCTAAACAGAGCGCCGAGCGCCTGAAACTGAACCTTCAGCAGGCAGGTAATCCCGGCAATATCACGCCGATTATGTTCAGCGGCATGCGCATTGCCCTGATGATTGTGCTGCTGCTGGTGGGTGCGTTTGTCACTTTTGGGCAGCGGATGGAAACGCCCAAAGCGCTGATGTACACTGCAATTATGGCAGTACTTGGCTATTTGCTGCCAGGTATGTGGCTTGGGCGACAGATCAAGCAGCGCAAGCATAATATTGTGAAGGCGCTACCCGACGCCCTTGACTTGTTGACGATTAGCGTCGAGGCGGGCCTGGCGTTCGACCTGGCACTTATGCGCGTGGCCGATAAGTGGGACAACGAACTTTCGAACGAGTTTAAGCGTGTACTTACCGATACTCGTCTTGGCCGTGCGCGCCGCGATGCCCTGAAGGAAATGGCGCAGCGCACCGGCGTAGAGGATGTACAGACGTTTACTGCTGCAATCATTCAAGCTGAGCAATTAGGCGTATCAATCGGTAAAATCTTGCGCATTCAATCCGACCAGATGCGCATCCGCCGCCGCCAGCGCGCCGAGGAAGCGGCACATAAGGCACCAATCAAGATGCTCATCCCAATGGCTTTCTTGATTTTCCCCTCGCTATTTATCGTCATTCTTGGGCCAGCCGTGCCGCGCCTGATGGGGTCGCTTACCGGCCTGTAGGAAGCTCAACTCTTACGTAGCAGAGAGCAAGGAACAGCGTTCTTTGCTCTTTTTCATTGACACAACTTACGCAGTCAGTGTTTTTTCCTGGGGCAAAGCCGTACGTTTTATTGCTAGTGTTCGGCACCTTACTGCCGCAAGCCCGCTCAGTGCGCTAGCGAGACACCGCGTAAGCCCTGTAATTGAAAGCAGATACGAGGCTATGGCAGAAGCAGCCACTATTCGCATTATGAACCAGACACGCGGGCAGCCGCTTGCGACCCAGGCCGAACTTGCGCGCTCATTTATGGCGCGCGGGCGCGGCTTGATGGGGCGCCGGAGCTTACCCGCAGGCTATGCGCTAATCATCTATCCCGAATGGAGCATCCACACGTTTTTTATGCGCGTGGCTATCGACGTGCTGTTCGTCGATCGGGCGAACCGGGTGGTAGGGCTGCGGCATGCGATGCCACCCAGCCGCCCGTTTGCGGGGGTAGCGCCCTGGCGCGGGCACTATGTAATCGAGATACCCGCAGGTGTTCTTGCCGCAACTGGCACCGCTATTGGTGATCAGCTGGTGCTCGATCCGCCGCTCGGTGGGTAAGGGTTACCCATAGCGGGTTGGGCGGCGATCGCGCCCAGCGAGCAGCAGATAGCTATACAGTAGCACTCCCGAAAGCAGCGACACGGCCAGCTTCACCCAGAGTGGCGCGTCGGAGGGCGAGAGGAAGCCTTCGATAGTGCCCGCAATGGCTAGAATTGGCACACAGCCAAGCAACAGCAACGCCGCCCGCCGCGCTGCCAGCAGCAACGCCGCCCGGCGTGTGAGCAAACCAGGCCGCACAATCGCCCACCCCAGCTGCATTCCAGCGCCACCGGCGATGAAAATCGCACTCAGCTCAAGCGTGCCGTGGGCGGCCACGAACCCCCATAAATTTGCCGCGAACCCCAACGATTGCGCCACCCCTGCTACAATACCAAGCATCAGGCCATTTTGCGCTAGCAGGTAGAGTGTAAAAATACCTAGCAGCGTGCCCCCCGCAAATGCTAGAATCGTGACCCGAATATTATTGGTCATGATCATCGAAGCGCCAGCGGCATTTCCGTCATTCAGCGATTTCCACCACTCGTGCCCATCGCGGATATCTTGAATCCGATCCTCGATGCCAGGAAAGAGCGCCGCGCCCGCCGCAGGATCGCGGTAGGCCACCCAGAAGCTTGCCAGCGCTGGTAGCATAAACATTAAGAATGCAGCGAAGGTATACACCCAGGTCGCCCGGAATGTGCGTGGAAGTGTGGTGGTGAAGAACTCAACCACGCCACGACGACGGCCCGCCGGACTTTGGTAAACGGCACCATGGGCACGCGCAACCAACTCGTTCAGGTAATCGACCAGGCGGTGGGTGCCGAAATCGCGCCGCGCCACCGCCAGATCGGAGGTTGCGCTGCGATATAAGCGACCTAGCTCGGTTAGCTCTTCGGCTGAAAGCACAGCCAGACCGCCAAGCTGCGATCGATCGAGAATGGCTGCCAGGCGCTCCCAATTCGATTTTTTCGTCGCGATAAAATCTTCAGCCAGCATAACAATTGCTCATCGGGTTAACCCGCTTCATAGCACGCTCGGCATCGGGCCTCGTATAGCTCAAGCCCGCCTACCACGATCGTGGGTGCATCGAATGGTGCGGGGCGTCCGTCGATCATCCGCTGCGAGCGGGTAGCATAGGCCCCACAGCGCACACAAATGGCAAACAGCTTATCCACTTGCTCGGCAACCGCTAATAAGCGCGACATTGCGGGAAACGGCTTGGCGCGGAAGTTCTGATCGAGGCCAGCAATAATCACGCGCAACCCGCGATCCGCGAGCGCTTGCACCGTTGTTAGCACCACATCAGGCTCGTCGTCGAGAAAATGCAGCTCATCGAGCGCCACTACCTGCACCCCATCGTGTAGATAGTCGAACACTTCAGTGATAGAGCCAATTGGCTGTGCCTCGATCCGCACCCCATTGTGACTCACTAAGTTTCCCGTAGCGTAGCGCGTGTCGCGCTTGGGCGTAAAGGCTTGCAGCTGCTGGCGGGCAATTTTCACATGATGCAAACGGCGGATCAGTTCTTCGGTTTTTCCGCTGTACATGCATCCGCAAATCACTTCGATCCGCCCACCCGAACTGAGACGTGTCATTGTATACTCCCATATATGGTGCGCAGCACAGATACTGGCGAAGCGCTTATTCTCAAAATATCGTACCATGCTACCCGGCGCACGGCAAGCAAAATTGATGGTTGACAAATGTTTCTGCTTATTGTATGCTATAGGAAACCGCTTTACTATCCACGCAATTACAACATACTCAACGCTGGGCCTTGTGCGCAAGCATCCTTTTATATTGCTTTGATATGCTTAAAGCGAAGGACAGCCCTGGTTTCTTCGTCGCATATACCACTCCATGTACGACATACGGGCGCCACAAAAACGTTTTACGCTCACACGCCTGAACCATCCTGAAGATGCCCTTGCTTTGCAGAGGTACGCCGATGACGACGATCGACGAAGTTGCGCAGCTTGCGGGAGTTTCACCAGCGACTGTATCGAAGGTGCTCAACAACCGTCCGTATGTCAGCGCCGAGAAGCGCGCCTTGATTGAGCGGGTGATTGCGGAAACCGGGTTTGTGCCAAGCCAGCGCGCGCGCGGCCTGAGCAAACGGCGCTCGTATATTTTTGGCATGCTTATTCCCTACACATCGAATCAGCTGTTTGCCGATCCCCATCTGCTCGAATGTATACGCGGCATTGAAGACGTGGCAAATACGCACGATTACAATATGCTGCTTTCGACTGCGCGCGCCCCTGCCGAGGCTGCCAGCGCCTGTGTACGGCTACTGCGTAGCGATGTGATCGACGGCGCGATCGTGCTCGAAACGATCGATCTTCAGCCATTCACCGAAGTGCTTCAGCAGCACGATGCCCCCATGGTAGCAATTGGTTATGCGCAGGGTACCGCCCTGCACGCCATTCATGCCGATGATTATGGCGGTGCGCTCAGCGCTATGCACTATTTGCTCAGTTTGGGGCACCGGCGGATCGGGATTGTGAGCAGCGTGCTGCGCCCATTTGCCCTGGAAGAGCGTTTGCGCGGCGTGCGAGTAGCGTTAGAGGCGCGCGGTCTATGCTTGAATGAGCAATTGATTGCGCTTGGCGACTTTTCGAGCATCAGCGGCGAAGCAGCAGGCCGGGCGCTGCTGGCGCAGCCCGAGCCACCAACCGCGATCTTTGCGCTGAACGATCGAATGGCGATCGGCGTTATGCGCGCAGCCCGTGAGCTGAACATCAGCATCCCTGAGCAACTCTCAGTAATTGGCTTCGACGATATTCCAACGGCGAGTATGGCTACCCCACCACTTACCACTGTGCGCCAACCGGGGTTTGCCCTGGGCGACACCGCCGCTAATGTGTTATTTGCGTTACTCGATGGGTCGATGCCGCCACCCGCAGCGGTTATACCCACCGAATTGATTGTGCGCGGCACCACCGCGCCACCGCTACACTAGATAGGAGGTAGAGCAGGGCACAACAACAGTATGAGACCGTGCAGCACGATGCCGCACACACGACAACGACGAACGTAACACACTCCTAAGAAGGAAAGGACTGAACTATGCAGTTCAAACGAATGCTTAGCCTGTTTGGCGTAGTAATGGCCGCAGCACTAGTGCTGGCTGCGTGCGGGGTTTCAACCCAACAGCAGAGCGGTGGAACCACCACCAACCCCACGGCAGCACCAGCTGCAAATAGCGGCGGCACGTCGGGCGGTAGCACAATCACAATTCGCTGGCGCACACGCCCTTCGGATGCGGCCGAGCAGGCGGTATACCAGGCTCTGAACGATGCTGCAAACCAGCAGCTTGCGAGCAAAAACATTAAGGCCGTGTACGACCCCGGCGTGAACCAGGATTACGAGCCCAAGCTGAAAGCAGAACTTTCGGCTGGCACCGCCCCTGATATCGCCTGGATTCCAGGTGCCTCGACTGCCGACTATGTGGCGGCTGGGCAGCTGCTCGACATCAAGCCCTACCTCGACAAAGATACTAGCCTGAAGATCGCCGACTTCTACCCGCAGCCCGTGGCTGAGCTGACACACGATGGCAAAGTGTATGGCCTGCCGCGCGATATCTCGACGATGGTCACCTACTTCAATGCCGACCTGTTCAAGGCCGCTGGCATCCCCAACCCCAAAGAGCTGAGCGACCAGGGCAAGTGGAACTGGGAGACGCTGCTGGACAGCGCGAAGAAGCTCACCGACGCAAGCAAGCAGCAGTACGGCCTGGGCTTTGGCGACTGGTGGGGGCCAGCCTGGGGCTACTTCACCAACGCAGCGGGCGGCGGTATGTTCAACAAAGAGCGCACCGCGTGCAATCTCAACTCGGCTGAGTCGGTGGCAGGTGCCAAGTACGTGCAGGATCTCTATACTCAGAAGCTCGTACCAGCTGGCGATGCCGATGGCGAAGCGCTGTTCAACGCGGGCAAGGTAGGCATGTACTTCAATGGCCGCTGGTTCACACCGGGTGTGCGCACCAACGCCAAGTTCAACTGGGACGTTGCTGAAATGCCCGAGGGCAAAGTAAAGAGCACCTGGCTGTTCTGGGGGCCGTATGTCATCAATGCCAAAACGGCTAACCCCGATGCCGCCTGGGAAGTGCTGAAGGCGATTACTGCCGCCGATGCGATGGGCAAGGTAGCTGCGATGGGCACTAACATTCCATCGCGCAAAGACCAGACCGCGGTCGATGCCTTCTTGAAATCGAACCCGCCGACGAACAACCAGGCATTCCTCAAGGGTACCGATTACGCCGTCGCCGAGCAGGCGCTCTACACGGGCAACTGGGGCGATTTCAGCGGCAAAGTTCAGCCCTTGTGGGACCAGATGATCGCTGGTAAGATCACGCCCGAAGACTTCGGGAAGCAGGCGTGCGAACAGACCACAGGCGCATTTACGAAATAGCCAACCACCTGCAGCCGGTAGAGGGCAGCCTGAATGAATATCACAGGCTGCCTTCTACACCTGCCACATACCTCAGGAGGGAATTGGCATGACAAAACAGGCCGCTCTCGCCTCGTCTGGTACTGCGCGCAAGGTCAGTAGCAAGCAGCTGCGCGAAATCATCGATGCCTACAGCATGCTGCTACCAACTATTCTGGGTGTGCTAATCTTCTTTGCAATACCGCTAGCAATTTCGCTGTATTTAAGTTTCACGAATGCCCGTATTAGCACCCCGGTGAGCGCCGCAACCTTTGTGGGGCTTACGAACTATGGTAATGTCTTCAAAGATTCGAATTTTTACCTCGCTTTGCGTAATACACTCATCTTTTCAGCCGCTACGCTGGTGCTCTCGATTCTGCCCGCAGTCGTCCTCGCGGTGCTGCTGAACGAAAAAATCCGCGGACAGGCATTTTTCCGCGCGCTGTTCTTCATCCCAGTAGTTGCGTCGGTGGTGGCAATCTCGCTGCTATGGCGCTACCTGCTCAACCTCGACTTTGGCTTTGTAAACTACGCGATGAGCCTGGTGGGTCTACCACGCATTCCCTGGCTTACGTCGCCCGATTGGGCGCTGCTCAGCGTTATTCTGGTGTTTTCGTGGAAAACGGTTGGCTATAACATGGTTATTTTCCTGGCGGGCTTGCAAGGCATTTCGCGTCAGCTGTACGAAGCTGCAAGTATCGACGGTGCGACGCGCTGGCAGCAATTTACCCGCATTACCATGCCAATGCTTTCGCCAACCACCTTTTTTATTCTCATCACCACGCTGATTAACTGTTTACAGATCTTCGATGTGCCGTATGCTCTGGGTTATGGCCGTAGCACCACCATCGGCCCCGCCGACTCAATGCTTACCGTGGTGCCACTGCTCTACCGCGAGGGATTTATCTCCGATCATATGGGCTATGCTTCATCGCTGGCGTGGGTGCTGTTCATTATGATCATGGGGATTACCTTCTTGCAGTTTCGCATCTCGAACCGCTGGGTTAACTACGAATAGAGGTGCTCTATGACCGGACAAGTGCTCCAGCGGCCATTTGAGCGCTGGCTCGCCTATGCTTTTCTGCTGATCGCCGGCTTGATCATGACATTCCCCTTCATTTACATGATCCTGGCGTCGCTCAAAACATCGTCGGAAGTGGTGCAAGTACCGCCACGGCTATTGCCCGAAACGTTGCAGCTCGGGAATTACCTTGAGGTGATTAACATTGTGCCACTGGGGACGCAGCTGGTTAACACGGTGATTGTCACCGCTGGCGTGGTACTGGGCTGGGTGATCACCTCGGTGCTGGCGGGCTATGCGTTTGCCCGGCTCAATTTCCCTGGTCGCGACCTGCTGTTCTTTCTGTACCTTGGCACGCTGATGGTGCCATTCGCGGTCATCATCGTGCCGATGTTCAAAATAATGGTCGCTTTTGGCTGGGTGAACAAGCTTACGGCGCTGATTGTGCCGTGGATCTTCACCGCCTATGGCACATTTCTGCTGCGCCAATTTTTTATGGGTATCCCGAAAGACCTGGAAGAGGCCGCGATGATCGATGGCGCGAGCCGCTGGGGCATTCTCTTTCGGGTGGTGATGCCGCTGGCGCGCCCGGCGATGGCTACCCTGGCAACATTTGGTTTCCTGTATGCTTGGAATAGCTTCCTATGGCCGCTGATTATTATCAGCGACCCGAGCCGCAAGGTAGTAAGCCAGGGCTTAATCGATTTGCAGGCGCTGTATGCGGTGCGCGTTGACCTGATTATGGCTGGGTCGGTGCTGGCAGTGCTGCCCACACTCGTCGTGTTCTTATTTGCGCAGCGCTACTTTATTGAGGGCGTGGCAACCACCGGCCTGGCCGGGCGCTAAGCTGCAAATCATTTACAAAAGTTCTGCTACAATACGCGCACCTCATACGCTCGCTTCGCTTGAAGCAAAAGGAGAACGCACATGAGTATCATCGGCTGGCTGGTCTTTGGTGCGCTGGCAGGCTGGGTCGCAAGTATGATCGCAGGAACCAACGAGCGGCAGGGCTGCCTGCTGAATATTATCGTTGGTATCGCCGGGGCGTTTATCGGCGGCTTCCTTTATAGCTTACTCACTGGCAATGAGTTCATCGCCCAGTTCAATATTACCAGCTTCATTGTATCGGTAGTAGGTGCGGTGCTCTTGCTGTTCATTCTCACGGGTGTACGTCGGCGCCGCTAGGCCGCCCTTCAATTGAATAGAGACACAAAGACACCGCCGCTAGCTTGGAGGCTAGCGGCGGTGTCTTTGTGGTCGAAGGGCGCCGGGCAGTGTAGGCTGGTACGGCGAGGATTCCCGAGGGCGACCGAGGCGTTATGAGGTTGTCCTTACAGAGGAATTTTATGAATGCCAGCCAATTCACTATAAATGCCCTGTGCCTGTCTGATACAAGCATACGCCAAGCCATGGGCAGTCGCAATAGTTCCAATCTCCTACTTTTGTGCTGACTCATGGGGGATGGGTACCATTACCAGGGATGACCTGTGGTACCGACCGCCTACCCTGGCAGCGGTTGTGGTATCATGCCAGGGCATAACCGCAAGCTCAGGAACAACCTGTATGCCAAAAGGCCAGAAAACTCTATTTGATGACCAGCGCGATGAAACACTTCAGCGCCAGGCCCCGCTGGCGGCGCGCATGCGGCCCCGCTCACTCGAAGAATTTGTGGGGCAAGAACAGATTGTAGGCGAGGGGCGGCTGCTACGCCGCGCAATTGCGAACGATACGCTGTTCTCGATTATTCTTTGGGGGCCACCCGGCAGCGGGAAAACGACCCTCGCCCGCATCATTGCCGAAACCACCGACGCCCATTTCGAGCCGCTATCGGCGGTGGCGGCGGGCGTGGCCGACCTGCGGCGCGTGACGAAAGAAGCTACCGACCGGCTGGGCATGTTCAAGCAGCGGACCGTACTGTTCATTGATGAGATTCACCGCTTTAATAAGGCCCAGCAAGACGCAGTGCTACCCTATGTCGAAGATGGCACGGTCATCCTGATCGGCGCTACGACCGAAAATCCCTCGTTCGAAGTGAACTCGGCGCTGCTTTCGCGCGCACGCGTGTTTGTGCTCGAAGCACACACCGATGAGCAGATTGGCGTGCTGGTCGATCGGGCATTGAACGATAGCGAGCGCGGCCTGGGCGCGTACCACACGATGCTCGCCGCCGACGCGCGCGGATACCTGCTGAATATGGCAAATGGCGACGCGCGCACCGCGCTGAATGCGCTTGAGGCGGCGGTGCTAGCAAAACCGCCCGCGCTGGGCGACAAGCGGCTGATCACGGTAGACGATATTCGCGATGCGTTGCAGAGCCGCGCTACCCGCTATGATAAGCACGGCGAGCTGCATTATGATGCGATTTCAGCGCTGCATAAATGTGTGCGCGATAGCGACCCCGATGCGGCGCTGTACTGGCTCGGGCGTATGCTCGATGGCGGCGAAGATCCGCTGTATATTGCGCGGCGGGTGGTACGGATGGCGGTGGAAGATATTGGCCTGGCCGACCCGCAGGCGCTGCCGCTGACGATCGCCGCGCAGCAGGCGATTCACTTTTTGGGCCAGCCCGAGGGCGACCTGGCGCTCGCGCAGGCGGTGGTGTACCTGGCACAGGCACCGAAGAGCAATGCCGTGTATAAAGCCTACGGCGCTGTGCTGAATGATGTAGCCGAAACCCGCAACGACCCGGTGCCACTGCACTTGCGGAATGCGCCGACCAAGCTGATGAAGGGCCTTGGCTACGGCAAAGGCTACAAATACGCCCATGATTACGCTGATGCTCAGGTAGAGCAGGAACACTTCCCGCCTAATCTGCAAGGGCGGCGCTACTACGAACCAACCAATCACGGCTTCGAGGCGAGCATTCGCGAGCGGCTAGCATGGCGCGACGCGCAGGCACTGGCAGCAGCTCCACCCGCGTCGGCGCGACCCGCGCGCCCAGCGGCAATTGCAGCGCCATCGGCGGGCGATGCGAATGAATTTCAGGATATGGCGGGCGAGGAATCACAGGATCCTGGCGAGGATGATGGCGCACAGATTCGCCGACCGGCCAATTCGGCCAAACGGCCAGCCAGGCCAGCCGGGCGCAGCGAGTAGGCAGATAGAGTTAGCGGAGAGGATTTATGCTAGACCTGAAGCTTGACACTGAATTTGGCGCGCGGGTGCTGCAGCGCCTGCAAAGCGAGCCAATCATCTGGCTGACGACGGTTAACGCCAGCGGTATGCCGCAGCCCAGCCCGGTATGGTTTTTGTGGGAGACAGGCAGTGTGCTGATCTACAGTAAGCCGAATGTGCCCAAGCTACGCAATATTGCCCGCAACCCATCGGTGGCGCTGAACTTCGATGGGAATGGGCAGGGTGGCAATATTATTGTGCTCACCGGCACGGCACAGATTGAGGCTGATGCTGCGCCAGCGCATCGGGTTGCGGAATATGCGCAGAAGTATGGCGCGTATATGGCGCGCAATGGGTGGAGCAATGAGCAATTTGCGCAGCTGTATTCGGTGGCGATCCGTGTGACACCCCAGGATGTGCGCGGGCATTAGCCTATTATTGGTGCTGGTGGGGCCTGCGCGCCCCGAACCCCTTATGTTGCGCTGGTATCGGCTGCACCGTGGGGTGCGCATGCCTCCGTTGCGGTGCCAGGCAAGCAGCAGAAAATAATAAGACTTTCGCTTACTTGTTTATATGCCTGCGGCAGCAAGGTACTTTTTCTTTTTTCTTGGTGATGTTGTGCGCTCCGCGCACAACATCACCAAGGACATGAAGAATTTGCTTGAGTTAGCGAAATTCTCACATAAAATGCCGGTGTCTAATACGGAAGCTGCGGTCGATGAGCAACGAGTGTGGCGCATACCCAACTGCGGGCCGGTACGCGATCTGCTCGGTTGGCCGTTGCCAGCGTTTTGGCATCACGGCGGCATGCGCATCAGGTAGCACGCGTGGGGCCTCCGCGGCCCCACACCCCGCGCCAGGCGACCGCCGCCGGTCTCCTGGACCGCTCCGTCGGGGCTATCGCCCCGAACCCCCTATTTTGTGCCGGTATCGGTTGCACCGTGGGGTGCGTATGCCTCCGTTGCGATGCCAGGCAGGCGGCAAACAAAGGCATTCTATTTCTGATGCTAAGCGGGTTTCAATATGCGCTGCGATGTGGTGGCCGTTGCCAGCGTTTTGGCACAACGGAGGCATGTACATCATGCGCTGATTATATGTAAGCATCACATTTGGGCGCTGGGGCGCACGCCCCAGCGCCGGGCGGGTACCCTTTGGGTGGGGCGGCGCAAGCCCCGGCGGCCCTGCGGCCCGAGCAGCAGACGTTCAATGCGCGATGGCTGCGCCCAGCGGAGGCATCCGCATTAAGCGCTGATAGCGCACGGGCATTAAATTTCGAAACCTGAGCGCCCGCCCCCAGAATCATCTACCCAACGGCTAAATTCCCCTTGCATCCTGTACCGCCGACATGCTATGCTTATACCTGTCCCAAACGCCCGCGAACACCATATGAGTGAGGCACCTATGCCCGCGTTCACAACCGCGCTGCTCTTCAGTATTGGCCCATCGGTGGCGAAAGCATTGTTAGCGGCGATGCTTAGCGATTACCCGGTGATAAAGGATATTGCGCCCGACCTGCTGGAGATGCTACGCGACAAAGCCAAGGACGAGCGCGGCAAGCGTGAAGCGGGCGCGCTGATGGGCACGCTGGGCGAGCATGTGGCCGCGCAGATTCGCCCACTGTTTGCCGAGGCGCGGCTGGATGATACTGCGCGTGTTGCGGTGCTGCGCGAGTTGCTGATCACGCTTCAGCAGGCGAATGCCGAGCAGATGATTGCCAGCCGCGTGGATGCGCGCCGCCTGCGCGATACGCTGCTGGCCCACCGCACCGACGCGACTAAGGCGCTGAACGCCGCCGAAACGGCCCTTTACCAGCGCGCGATTGAGGTGGCCGCGCAGGCGCTGGTGCCGCTCGCTAGCGAATTGTACGGCTTCGAGAGCCTGCGCGACGCCACGCTGCTGCAAGGGTTGGATGACAGCGCCGCGCGCGATGCACATCTGCTGACGCTATTCACGGCGCTGCTGGGCCAGCCCGAGGCGGCCAGCGCCCACTTTGAACAGCGCTACCGCGCGGCGATTAGGGAGCGGCTCGATAAGCTGGAGCTGATTGGCGTGCGCCGCCTGAACACGGCACGGCAGCGCCAGCGCCTGAATGTGGCGTATGTGACGGTCGAAGTAGACCACCGGCGGGCGCGCGGCGACGGAACGGACGCGGCGCTGCGCCAGGCATTGACCGAGGCCGGGCGCGCCCGCGCACACGCGAGCGACGAGGCGCTACAAGCCAGCCCGATCGATGATGTGCTGGCTACCGAGCGGCGGATTGTGGTGCGCGGCGACCCTGGTTCGGGCAAGACCACGCTGCTGCAATGGGTTGCGGTGAAGGCCGCCGCCGAGGCATTTGCCGTGCCGCTGAGCCTGTGGAACAACCTAGTGCCGTTCTTCATTCGCCTGCGCGAAATTGGCGTGAAAACCGCCGAGTTCCCACGGCCCGAGGAGTATATTGCGCGAATTGAGCCCGACCTGGCGGGCAGCTGCCCGACGAGCGACTGGGCGCATATACAGCTTGAGCATGGCCGCGCAGTGCTGCTGATAGATGGTGTCGATGAGATACCGGCGAGTAAGCGCGGCGAATTTCTCGAACGCCTGCAAGACCTGGTGCGCCTGTACCCACTCGCGCGCTATATTATTACGTCGCGCCCGGCGGCGGTGAGCGCAGCCAACTGGCCCGAGTGGCACGCCTGGGTGCAGGAGGCTGGCTTTGCCGAAGTGGTGATTAAGGACATGAGCCCGACCGCGATCAATAGCTTCATCGACCACTGGCACCGCGCCTATGATCGCGCCAGCGACGACCCGAACGAGCGCGCCGAGCTGCCAATTGCGGCGGCGCACCTGAAGCAGCGGCTCGACGCGCAGGCCGGTATGCGGCGGCTGGCGGCCAACCCACTGCTCTGCTCAATGATCTGCGCGCTGCACCTGGAACGGCGCAATACCCTGCCCAGCGAGCGGATTGAGCTGTACCGCGAGTGCATCGATATGCTGATGGAGCAGCGCGACGCCGGGAGCGATATTTCGCTGGTAGATTACCCGCAGCTCAATACTACGCAGCGCCACGAGCTGCTGCAAGACCTGGCCTTCCGCATGATGCGCAACAGCGAGCTTGAGCTCGATGACGAAACAGTGCTCACGGAGTTTACCCACTTTTTGCCGCGCCTGGGCCTGGAACAGATTGCACCCGCCAGGCTGTTGAACTATTTTGTTGCGCGCACTGGCCTGCTGCGTGCCCCGGCCGAGGGCGTGATTGACTTCCCGCATCGCTCGTTCCAGGAATATTTTACTGCGAAAGCGATTGCCGATACCGCCGAGGTTGGCTTTCTGCTCTCGAAGGCGGGCGATGAAAGCTGGCGCGAGACGATTGCGCTGGCCGCCGGGGCGGGCATGCTGCCGCAGAAGCAGCGCGAAGACATGCTGCGCGGGCTGCTGTATGGCAAACAGCGCAGGCCCAAACCCGATGCGCCGCCGCTGGCTGCCACAACCCCGCCAGGCCACCGCGCGCTGGCGCTCGCCTGCCTGGAAACTGCCGGGAATATCGACCCGGCACTGCGCCAGGAGGTGTTTGCAGGCGCTGAGGCGCTGTTCCCGCCCTATAGCCACGAACAGCAGCGCCTGGTGGCTGCCGCAGGCGACCATGCCATCCCCTACCTGGTGGCCGAACACCAGCCGAACATTGCCGCGAGCAAAGCCTGCATTGCGACCCTGGCGCGGATTGGCGGCGACCAGGCGCTGGCCGCGATCGAAAGCTACCTGCCGAGCGCGCATGAGGTGATTGAAAGTGCAATTGATGCGGCCTGGCCCAGCTTTGATTACCGGCGCTTCGCCCGGCGGCTGCTCAGCCAGCGCACGCGCATTGCTGTATGTGATGCAGCGCTGCTGCCTGTGCTGGCCGAGCTGCCACAGCTCACCACACTTGACCTCAGCGCTACCTCGGTCAGCGACCTGACCCCGCTCGCCCAGCTCCCCACCCTCACCCAGCTTGTCCTCCGCAATACCCCGGTCAGCGACCTGACCCCGCTCGCCCAGCTCCCCACCCTTACCCAGCTTGACCTCAGCGCTACCTCGGTCAGCGACCTGACCCCGCTCGCCCAGCTCCCCACCCTTACCCAGCTTGTCCTCCGCGCTACCCCGGTCAGCGACCTGACCCCGCTCGCCCAGCTCCCCACCCTCACCCAGCTTGTCCTCCGCAAT
>WBZP01000085.1_pt1 | contig 133164 bp, 91 predicted proteins | sample 5204301 | NCBI WGS metagenome assembly WBZP01 (sample SAMN12412401, study PRJNA552823) | activated sludge metagenome | isolation source: activated sludge from nitrification reactor of wastewater treatment plant... | place: USA: Pennsylvania | collected 2017 | reverse complement strand
ATTGCCGACTATCTCGACGCCTTCCAGTCCGGCTCACTCGCTCTGCTGCACGCTGTCGGTCTCTTGCCCGCTCCACCACCAAACGTACGGTCTATTTGTTAATCTCCATAATCCCCAGGCTAGACAACAACAAGCCGGCTGAAGACCGGCTCAAAGCACCAGGTCGCGCCGCACGTGCGCAGCAGAGGGCTTGAGCCGGCTTGTTGTTGTTTAGCCGTGGGTCTTTGGCCCACGGAACCGGCCGGCTATAGGCCCTTCCCGGCAGGCTAATCCTACGAGCCAAATAGCTAACGTCGGCAGGAAACCAGCTGCGCAGCGAAGCTCCTACACCGGCGCGTCCTGCGGCTGGTCGCCCTTGACGCTGATGCCGCCATCCACCTGGTAGTTCGCCCCGGTGACGAAGCTCGCCTCGTCCGAGGCAAGGAAGACGAAGACCGCCGCCACCTCGTCGATGGTGCCCACGCGGCCAATCGGATGCATCTCGTCAAACTTGCGGCGGTAGTGATCCGGCGCCGACTGCGCCGCGATGAAGTCGTGCAGCATGGGCGAATCAATCGTGCCGGGCGAGACGGTGTTCACCCGGATGCCCAGCCGGGCGTAATCGGTGGACATGGCGCGCGCCATCGCGATCAGCGCGCCCTTGGTGGCCGAATAGACGGCCAGCCCCGGCAGCCCCAACAGTCCGGTGACGCTTGACATGTGGATGATGCTGCCCGTGCCCGCGGCCAGCATGCCGGGGATGACGGCGCGACTGGTCAGGTAGGCGCCGCGCAGGTTCACGGCGACGCAGCGGTCAAAGTCGGCGGGTGCGGTCTCGTGCAGGCGGCCGGCGGGCATCACCGCAGCGTTGTTCACCAGCACGGTAACGGGGCCAAACGCCGCCGCGACCTGCGCCACCGCAGCCTCAACGTCGGCTTCGCTCGTCACGTCGGCGCCAATGGCGAGCGCCGGCAGCCCCAGCGCCCGAATCTCGGCGGCCGTCTCGTCGGCGGCGGTGAAGGCGCGGTCGAGCAGCGCGACGCGTGCGCCCTCGCGTGCAAAGCGCAGGGCAATGCCGCGCCCAATCCCGCGACCTGCGCCGGTGACAAGCGCCACCTTGCCGAAAAGCCGCCCCTGCTCTGCTTGCATGGAGACTCCCTGGAGTGAATGGCGGAGACGTTCGCGCGCTGCGCACGCTTCAGGAGCTGGCGAAGAGAAGGCGCAAGGAATGGCGGGTGAACGGCGCGCGGCGTCGTACATCCGCTACCTGGCGCTGATTCTAGCAGCAGCGAAGCAAATTATCAATAATGAATAATAAACCTGGTAAGGGTTTGGCCCGTGCGGCCCACATTCACGCCTACTCGGCAAGTGGCGGCGCGACGGCCAGCGCCAGGCTGGGGTCGGGCTCCCACTCGGCGCGGATCGGCGTCTCGTCAATGCGCATCAAGCTGGGGATTGCGAAGGCAAGCAAGCAGACGACCGTCGCCGCCAGCCCGCCTGCCACAAAGAGGCCGCGCGGCCCCAGCATCTCCCCAAAGAGCGCCGCACCGGCCAGGCCAATCGGCCCGCCAAGCCCCATCAACGTCGACATCAGCGCCAGCACACGCCCCTGCAGGTGGTTGGGCACCTGCGTCTGCAGAATCGCCATCATCGGCGCGTTGCCCGTCGAGAAGGTGAAGCCCGAAATCCCCCACCAAACCACCGCGGCCCAGAAGAGGTCGCTCGGCATCAGCGCCGTCAGCGCAATCGCGGCGCAGCAGATGACCCACGAGATCATCATCGTGACCACCTGGCGCTTGAAGAGCGGTATCGCTGCGATCAGCAGGCCGCCGGCGATGATGCCGATGCCGGAGAGCAGCTCCATCACCGCCACCTGATTGACGCCGCCGCCAAAGTGCTCCGTCACCAGCAGCGGCGTGAGGGCAAAGGTGGGCATCAACGTCACCACCACCAGCAGCAGCAGGATGTAGAGCCAGAGCAGCCCGCGGTTGTGCAGCACCACGCGTGCGCCGCTGACAAAGTCGCGCCAGAAGTCGGCCCAGAAGCCACCCCAGACGCCACGGCCGTCTTCAGTCTGCACCTTGCGCGCCGGCTGCGGGATCGCAAAGAAGAAGAGTGGCGCCAGCCCCAACAGCGCCGTCACCACATCCACCATCAGCGCGCGGCCAAAGGGCAGCACGGCAAGCACCAGCGCACCCAGCGGCGCGGCGGCAATGGTGACCACGCCCTGCATCGACTGGTTGAGCCCAGCCACGCGCGCCAGCCACGATTCGGGCACCAGCATCGCCGTGCTGGCCATGGCCGCCGGCCCCTGAAAGGCCTGCATGCTGGAGCGGATCGCCATCAGCGTGTAGATGTGCCAGAGCTGCACCTGTCCGCTCTGGAAGAGCCAGGCCAGGATCGCAATACAGCCGGCCGTGATCACGTCGGCGGTGACCATGATCAGGCGGCGGTTGAACCTGTCTGCCACGACACCGCCAATGGGGCCGAGCAGCGCCTGTGGCAGCATGGACATCATCGCCGCCACGGCCAGGGCGCTCGTTGAACCATATTCGAGCGTGATCCACCAGACGAGCACAAACTGCGTGAGCGCGGTGCCGATCAGCGAGAGCGCCTGCCCGCCCCAGATGCTCCAGAAGCGCAGCTGCCAGCGCTCCTCGGCAGCCTCGGGGGCGGGCGGCCCACCTGGTTGGTTCGGCGGCGATTTGTGTGTGGTCGAGCTGCCTGGTTGGGTCTCTACTCCCGCGGGTTCCGCCTGCATGCCAGCTCCTGTTGTGCCCTTGCCTGCGCCAGAGTTGCCCATTTTAACACGCCGCCGCTTGTCTACTCTGCTGTACGCAGGGCGCGCAGTGGGGTTGCTCGCCCTGCGCGCAGCCGTGCGCAAGCGTTTGCACGGGGGTCGCGTGTCCCGTTGAAACTTGGCCATTTGTCCCATTGACACGAAGCGCAATGAGCGCGACAATGGCGCCCAGGCGATTATTGATAATCAATGATTTTGTACGCTCCCCAATCCCCGGCGTACCTTCTGCCTGAACCCGCTGCTCTGCTCACAGGTTGATCGATGAACACGCCCTTGCCGCAGCGTGTAAAGACGCTCTCTGTGCAGGTGTATGACTCCCTGCGCCGAGCTATCTTGCGCGAAGAGCTCGCCCCCGGCGCGCGCCTTGTCGAGCTGGACCTGGCTGCGCAACTGGGCACCAGCCAAGGACCCGTGCGTGAGGCGCTGCAGCGGCTCGAACGCGAAGGGCTGGTGCGGCGCCACGCCCACAGCTCCACCTTCGTCACCGGCATCTCGGACGACGAGATGTACGAGCTCTTCTGCATTCGCAGCCTGATCGAGTGCTTCGCCGTCAAGCGCGCGCTGCCCTACATCACCCCGGAACGGCTTGCCGAGCTCGAAGCCTTGGTCGAAGGTATGCGCGCGGCCGGCGGCGCCGACGACATGCTCGCCTTCACCGAGCAGGACCTGCTCTTTCACCGCCTCATCTGCCAGTGGTCGCGCAGCTATCCCCTCCTGCGCACGTGGGACCCGCTCTACAGCCAGATTCAGCGCTTTGTGATCCACACGCACAAGCATTACTTCAAGGGCATTCCCGAGATTGCCGACACCCACCTCCCCGTGATCGAAGCGCTGCGCAGCGGCGACCTGGAACGCGCCCAGCGCGAGATTCACGACCATGTGATGATGATCTGGTCGCTGATGGAGAGATCGCGCCTCGCCACCGAGTCGCAGTTGCTTGAATCGGCGCTGGCTGACCCGCAACCGGACGCCGGTGACGAAGAGACCACCCCCTGATTTCCAAACCTCCGGCGCTGCCGGGCGCATTTGATCTCCCCTGCTGCGGGCACTGCCTGCAGCGCTAGACGCAGGAAGGATGCAGCGAATGGACTCTCCACCGGTCCCCGCCACAGCAAGCAGCGCAAGCAGTGTGGCTGCCCCCCTCGTTGGCCAACCCAGCAGCGGGCGCAACTGGCGTCTGCTGCAATCGCGCGAGATGGGCGTGCTGGTGGCGCTGGCGCTCCTGCTCATCCTCATGCGCTTCCTCAGCCCCTACTTCTGGAAGTCCGACAACATCTTCAACGTGCTGCGCGGCATGTCGACGATCGGCATCATGGCCATCGGCCAGACGATGATCATCATCACCGGCGGCATCGACCTCTCGGTGGGCTCCGTGCTTACAGCGAGTTCGGTGATTACGGCCAACCTGATGTTCACCGGGGCACTGTCGCCGTGGCCGGCCGTCATCGCCGGCCTACTCTTCGGCACGCTGCTGGGCGCCGTCAACGGCTTCATCATCACGCGCATCAAGGTCAGCCCCTTTATCGCCACCCTGGGCATGTTGAGTATCGCGCGCGGCCTGGCACTCTTCTTTGCCTCGGGGCTACAGGGTGCGGTGGCCAGCAACGTGCCCATGCGCAGCGAAGCGGTCAACTTTCTGGGCCGCGGCTACATCGGGCCGGTCCCCTTCCCAGTGATCGAGATGGTGGTGCTGGTGATCCTCTTCAGCCTCTTTCTGCGCTATACGGTGCTGGGGCGACAGATCTACGCCGTGGGCAGCAACGAAGTCGCCGCCCGCCTCTCGGGTGTGCCCGTGGCGTGGGTGAAGATGTTTGTCTATATGATCACAGGCATGCTGGCGGCGCTCGCCGGCATCATGACGGCCGGCCTGCTGGCCACGGCGCAGACGAACGCCGGCGACGGCAAGGAGCTGGACGTGATCGCCGCCGTGGTGATTGGCGGCGCCAGCCTTTCGGGCGGCGAGGGCACGATTATCGGTTCGATTATCGGCGCAGCGATCATGGCCGTGGTGCGCAACGCCTTTGTGCTGCTCCACATCCCCAACTACTTGCAGACGATTACGATCGGCGTCGTCATCATCCTGGCCGTCTCGGTAGACCAGCTGCGCCGCCGCAACCGCTAGCCTGGTTCGGGCGCCGCGCAGCCGGCCTGCTCCTTCGGCCGCCTCCTTTCGGCATCCTGCGTCGCAGCAGACGCATGCATGTGCAGCATGGCAGCTTACGAGTCGTTCCGTCCCTCATCTCGCACATCCTGCTGTTGAATGGTTCACCCACGAAAGAGAACAGACCATGACAAAGATGTTGCGGTTCCTCTCGGTTTTGGCGCTGATTGCGCTGCTGGTTGGCTGTGTGGCGCCCACCGCGCCCGCTGCCGAAGCGCCTGCCGCCGAAGCCCCTGCTGCTGCAGCCCCCGAAGGCGCCACGAGCGTGGTGGTGGCCGATGTGGTGCGCGCCGAAGCCCCCGCCTTTGATTCGGCCTGCGCGGCCGCAGATGAGGGCACTGTGGTTCCGGCCAACGTCATGCCCGACCGCCCGCTGAAGATCGCCGTGCTGGGCCTCGAGAACAACCCGTTCTGGATCCCCGTCAAGGAAGGCGCCCTGGCCGCTGCCGCCGAGCTCGCCCCCTACAACACCACCGTCGACTGGATCGTCCCTGGCGAGAGCCACGTCAGCGGCCAGTTCTCGGGCGGCATTGAAGCAGCCGTCGCCCAGGAATACGACGCCATCGCTACCATCGCCGGTGACGCCGGCATTGTCACCTTCATCGACACCGCCGTCGATGCCGGCATTCCCGTCGGCACCTTCAACTCCGAGACGGCCGCCCCCAACAAACGCCTCTTCTTCGTGGGCGCCGACCTGTACAAGCAGGGCGAGGCCGCGGGTGAGGCCATGGCGCAGGCCATCGGGGGCGCCGGCCAGGTCGGCATCATCACCGGCTTCTTCGCCGTCGAAGCACACGAACTGCGCCGCATGGGCTTTGTGGAGTATCTGGCCGCCAACTATCCCGACATCGAGATCGTGGGCGAAGTGGAGAATGAGGACCAGGGCGAAACCGCCTTCACCCAGGCGCAGGACTTTATGACCGCCAACCCCGACCTGGCCGGCATCTATGTGACGGCTGGCGGCCCCTTCGGCGCTGCCGGTGCAGTGGAAGCCGCCGGCAAGGCCGGTACGGTCAAGGTTATCAGCTTTGACTTCGTCGACGAGACGATGGAATACGTGCAGAAGGGCATCATCAGCGGCACGATCGGCCAGGGCCCCTTCGCCCAGGGCCACGACCCGGCTGTGCGCCTCTTCAACTACCTGGTGACCGGTGAAGCGCCCGAGTGCGCCCGCCTGATCACCGAGGCCGCGCTGGTGACGGCAGACAACATCGCCGACTACTGGACGGCTCCCGAATAGCAGCCGCATGCGGCAGGCGGCGCGCCCTACGTGCGCCGCCTGCCCGACTCTCCTCCTGTGGGCCGCTGCGGCGCGGGACCCGCGCCGCAGCGGGCAGAGACTTGTGTGCTCTGATTGCTGGACCCCGGTAGGTTGCATTGACCCTGACAGACAAGGCGAGCAGCAGATGAGAGCTGAGGACGCGGTGGTTGCAGTAGCAGAGCCAACTCCGGCAAGAGCAGCACCAGCAGTGGCGGCGCCGGCCGAGATCCTGCGTGTAGAGGGCGTCTCCAAGCGTTATGGCGGCGTACACGCGTTGGAGAAGGTGAACTTCGACCTGCGCTACGGCGAAGTGCATGCCCTGGTGGGCGAAAATGGCGCCGGCAAGAGCACGTTGATCAAGGTGCTGGGCGGCATTGTGCCCCGCAACGAAGGCACCATCACCTTCGAGGGCGCGCACGTCGACTTTCAGCGCCCGCTCGAAGCGCTGCACGCCGGCATCGCCATCATCCACCAGGAGCTCTCGATGATGCCGTCGTTGACGGTGATCGAGAACATGTTCATGGGGCGCATGGGCAACCGTGGTCCGCTCGGCCGCATGGCCTGGCGCACGCTCGAGCAGCGCGCCCGCGAGGCCATGGCGTTGATCGACCTGCGCGTAGACCCCTACGCCGCCGTCGGCTCGCTCACCATTTCGCAGCGGCAGATGATCGAGATTGCACGTGCGATCTCGGCCAATGCCAAGCTCATCATTATGGATGAGCCCAATTCTTCGCTTTCGACTGCCGAATCCGAACGGCTCTTTGCCGTCGTCGAAACCCTCAAACAGCACGGCATCGCCATCATTTACGTCTCGCATAAAATCGAAGAAGTGCTGCGCATCTCGGACCGCATCACCGTCTTCCGGGACGGCCGCTATGTGGGCACTCTGACACGCGAGCAGGCCAACGAGCAGCGTGTGGTGAGCATGATGGTGGGCCGCGACCTCGACCGCCACGCCATCAGCGTGCCCGAAAATCTGGGCAAGACGCTGCTTTCGGTGCGCGGCCTCAGCGGCGCGCGCTTCGAGGACGTGAACTTCGAGGTGCGCGAGGGCGAGATCGTCTGCTTCTCGGGGCTGGTGGGCGCCGGCCGCAGCGAGGTTGCCCGCGCCATCTTCGGCGCCGAACCCTACAGCGCCGGCGAGGTGGAATTTGGCGGCAAGCCCGTGCACTTCCACTCGCCGCGCGACGCCATTCGCGCCGGCATTGCCATGGTGCAGGAAGACCGCAAGGTGCTCAGCCTCTTCATGAACATGAGGATCGCGCACAATATCACGCTTGCGCAGCTGCCCTTCATGATGAATGGCTTGACCACGGACAGCCGCGAGCGGCAGATTGCCAACCAGCAGGTCAAGAGCCTGGACATTCGCCTCGCCTCGATCGAGAACCCGGTGAGCAGCTTGAGCGGCGGCAACCAGCAGAAGACGGTGCTGGGCCGCTGGCTGGCGGTTGGCCCCAAGCTGCTGATCCTTGACGAGCCGACGCACGGCGTGGACATCGGCGCCAAGGCCGAGATCTACAACCTGGTGCGCAATCTGGCGCGCGCAGGCATGGGCGTTATCCTGATTTCGTCCGAGTTGCCCGAGGTGCTCTCGCTTTCGCACCGCATTGTGGTGATGCACGAGGGGCGCGTGACGGGCATTGTCGAGCGCGAGCATGCCGGCGAGGAGCTGTTGATGGCCTATGCCACTGGGCTGCGCGACGACTTTGCACCCAAGAACGGCTCGCCCGCCGCGGCAGCTGCTGCGCAGGTCTACGCATGAGCACCGAAGCTCCCTCCTTGGCCCACGCACAAGCGGCGTCGCCTGCGCTGCCCTGGCCCGAACAGTCTGCTCCCCTGGCCGCACAGGTCAATTTTCAGGGCTGGCGCGGCTACCTGCTGGCCAACGAATTTGTGCGCATCGTCGCCGTCCCCGATATCGGCGGCCGCGTGATGGCGCTTGATCTGCGCGGCGACGCCCAGCCCGACCATTCCTTCATCTGGTTCAACCCCGACCTGGCCGGCAAGCTCTTTACACCCGCAGAGAACCAGGGCGACGGCTCGCTGGGGGCGTGGAAGAACTATGGCGGCGACAAGACCTGGCCCGCACCCCAGGGCTGGGAGAGCGAGACCGAGTGGCACGGCCCGCCCGACGCCGTGCTCGATTCGGGCCTCTATCGCGTGGAGGAGTTTGGCGAGCGCTACGGCAACGGTGGCGGCGTGCAACTGCACATGGTGAGCGCGCCCGATGCCCGCACCGGCCTGCAGATCAGCCGCCACCTGAAGATCGTCCCGGGCTCGAGCCGGGTTGAGCTGCTGCTCGGCTTTCATAACGCATCGCCCCAGCCCGTGCGCTGGAGCATCTGGGATGTGATCCAGCTCAACGCCGGACTTGCCGTCAGCGCCGAGCAAGAGGCAGCCTCGCCCAGCGCCGCGCGCGGGCAGGATTACGACCCCAGCTGCGTGCTGACTGCGCCCCTGGTCGGCTCGGCCTCGGTTCCCGATTGCTCGCCCGCTGCGCGCGAGGCGGCCGCCGGCGCACCGCCCGTCGAAGAGCCCTACCACGTCATGTTCGGCAGCCCCGACAACACGCAGTGGCGGGTGGAGAACGGCCTCTTCTACGCCCACTACCAATGGCAGATTGGCAAGGTGGGCATCCGCGCACCCGGCGGGTGGGTCGCCTTCAATCAGGGCTCGCAAGCGGCGACCTTTGTTGCCCGCTTCGCCGTAGACCCCACGGGCGTCTACCCCGACGGCGGCTCCAATGTTGAGTGCTGGACGGTGGGCGGCGGCCAGGTCGGCAACCTCAGCTACGAGGGCAGCGGCATCTATCACATGGAAGCCGAGGTGCTGAGCCCGCTGCACACAATTGCATCGGGGCGCGAGGTCCGCTTTGCCATCAACTGGGCGCTCTGCCGCTGCAGTGGGCCTGTGCTCCACACCGAAGATGGCGGCTGCAGCGTCGAGCGGCTGAGTGCGACGCGCGCGGCCGGCGCCCCACAGCAGGTGCGGCTGCGCGGTCGCTTTGGCGTCTTCGATGCCGGCAGGCTCGAGCTGGGCTGGATCGACAGCCACGGCCGCCGGCTGGCCAGCCAGGTGCTGGGCGTGGCAGCCTCTCCCCTCAACGAACTGGTGTTGGATCAAAGCGTGGTCGCCCCCGCCGGCGCGGTCTCGGCCGAGCTTTGGCTGCGCGCCCCAAACGGCGTGCACCGCGTCGATTGCTGCGTCTTCTGAACAAACGCGGCCGCGCGGCTCGCCTGCGCCGCCGCTTTCAAGCTTCACCTTCTCTATTTGATATCGCTTGATTGAGACAAAAGGATTCTGTCATGAACTCACGCCAGCGCGTCCAGCTTGCTCTGCAACACAAGGAAGCCGACCGGATTCCGTTTGACCTCGGCGGCACCGTCCTCACCAGCATTCACGTCAACGCCTACCGCAACCTGCGCAAGTTCCTGGGCCTGCCCGAGGTCGAGGTGCGCATGATGGACGTCTTCCAGCAGATTGTGGAGGTCGATGACGACGTGCGCGCCATCCTGGGCGCCGACTGTCGCAACGTAGCCGCCCGCTCCTCCGCCACCCACAAGATCGATGTGAACGAGAGCGTGATGCCCGGCTACCGCTCCTTCTACGACGAGTGGGGAATTGGCTGGCGCATGCCCATCGACGGCGGCTTCTACTACGACATGTACGACCACCCCCTCGCCAAGTCGAATTCGATCGACGACATCAAGAACTATCCCTGGCCAAACCCGGTGGACCCGGCGCGCTTTGTGGGGCTGCGCGAGAACGCACGCTACATCGCCGAAGAACTGCACGCGCCCGTGATCGTCGGTGGCCTCGCCGCCGGCTTCGTCGAGCTTTCGGCCTGGACGCGCGGCTTCGGCCGCTTCTACCCCGACCTGGTGACGAACGTCGAGTGGATGACCTACCTGATGGACACCATCATCGACCTCAAGATCGCCTACTGGGAGGTGGCGCTGCCGCTGGTGGCCGATTACGCCGATGTGGTGCAGGAAGCCGACGACCTGGCCGGCCAGTTCTCCATGCTCATCGGCCCCGAGACCTACCGCACCATGATCAAGCCGCGCCACAAGAAGATCATGGACTTTATCAAGGCGCGCTGCAACGCCAAGATCTTCTACCACTCGTGCGGTGCGCTGCGCCCCGTGATTCACGACCTGGTGGAGGCCGGCGTCGACATCCTGAACCCGGTGCAGGTGAGCGCAGTGGGCATGGAGTCGAGCGCGCTCAAGCGCGACTTCGGCCATGAGGTCACCTTCTGGGGTGGGCTGGTCGACACGCAGGGCGTCTTCACCGATGGCACGGTGCAGCAGGTGCGCGACGAGGTGCGCCGCCGCATCGATGACTTTGGCGCCGGCGGCGGCTTTGTGGCGGCAGCCGTGCACAACATCCAGTCCAACGTGCCGCCGCAGAACATCATGGCGATGTGGGAGACGCTGCAGGAGTACGGCGCCTACGGCCCCGGCGGCGTGGGCCAGCGCCCCGATGATTACGTGCCCGCCCCGCGCAACGACAAGGTGCGCGTGACGAGCGCCGACATCGCCGGCCGCATGTTGACGCCCGAAGAGGCCGCCGCCGCCGAAGCTGCCAAGGCCGCCGCCGAAGCAGCCGCCGCCGAGACCCCAGTCGTGCTGCTGGACATGCGCGACGCCATCATCGACGGCGACGCGGCCGATGCCGTGGCCGCCGCCCGCGAGGGGATCGACGAAGGCATCGCCCCGCAGGCCGTGATCTCCGACGGCGTGGTGCCTGCCATGGCCGAAGTGGGCACGCGCTTCGAGACGGCCAAGTACTTCCTGCCCGAGATGATGGCTTCGGCGATTGCCGCGCGCGGGGTGCTCGATGTGCTGCGCCCGCAGCTGGCCGCCACCCACGCCAAGCCCGTGGCTCGCGTCGTCCTCGGCACCGTCAAGGGTGATCTGCACGACATCGGCAAGAACCTGGTGGGCATGATGCTCGAGGGCGCCGGCTTTGAAGTGGTGGACCTGGGCACCGACGTCTCGGCCGAGATGTTCATCAAGGCGATCGAGGAGCACAAGCCGCAGCTGGTCGGCCTCTCGGCCCTGCTCACCACCACGGCGCCGATGATGCGCCACATCGTCAAGTCCTTCTGCGATGCCGGCGTCAACAACAAGGTGAAGGTGATCGTGGGCGGCGCGGCTGTTTCGCCCGAATACGCCAGCGAGATCGGCGCCGACGGCTACGCCCCCGACGCCGGCGCATCCGTGCGCAAGGCCAAGGAGCTGCTCGCCCTGGCCTGAACGTTAGTATCGGCTTCCTGTGCCCCCCGCCGTGCGTGCGGCGGGGGGTTTCTCCATGCCCGGGCTGCGGCTGCAAACGGCCAGTAGCGGCCACTGTCGACGGCGGCCGGGCGCCTCAGCTAGCCACAACTGATGCACTCGACGGCGCTTGTTTCGGTGCGACGACCGCACCCTTCTTCAGACGCGCCCTCAACCAACGAAATGTGGAGCCATGTCCCCTTACGTGCAACACCCGCTGCCCGCCAACGCCCTGGTCGCTGCACTCCTGCGCGGCAACCGTGCCGACTGCACCGCCCCAGTGCTCCCGATTGCCGCCGCCGTCGGCGCCAGCCTGCTTGGCATCCCCGTCACCACGCTCATGCGCGAGGCGCAGGCGCAGGAGAGCGCCGCACTCGCCCTCGTCGACAGCTTCGACCTACCCGCGCTGCTCTTGCCCATGGACCTCTCGCTCGAGGCCGAGAGCTTCGGCTGCACGCTGCTTTGGCTGGACGGCGAGGTGCCCACCGTTACCGGCCGCCTGATCACGGCGTGGGAGCAGTTGGAGACGATGGCGCTGCCCGCGGTTGGCGCCGCGCGCACCAGCATCACGCTCGAGGCGGTGCGGCGGCTGGCGGCCCACCAGGCGCACGTGCACGGCGGGCTGCCGGTGATTGTGGGCATGATCGGCCCCTTCTCGCTGGCGGGGCGCCTCTTCGGCGTCAACGAGATCATGCCGGCCACGATAACGCACGCCGCCGGGGTCGATCGGCTGATGGCGTTCGTCACGCAGTACCTGATCAGGCTGGCCGTAGCCTACAAGCAAGCGGGCGCCACGGGCATCCTGATGGCCGAACCGCTGGCCGGGCTGCTCTCGCCGCGTGCCCTGGGCCACTTCTCGTCGGCCTGGGTGCGGCAGATAGTTCATGCTGTACAGGACAGTGAATTTGGCGTTATCCTGCACAACTGCGGCGCACGCGACCTGCACCTGCCCCAGATGCTCGAGGCCGACGCCTGCGGCTACCACTTTGGCCGCCCCATGGAGATGGCCGCCGCGCTCGCCACAATCCCCCCCGACCGCCTGCTCTGCGGCAATCTGGACCCGGCCTCGCTCTTTGTGCGCGGCACGCCCGAGGGCATTCACGCGGCTGCCACGGAGCTGCTGGCGCTGGCTGCGGATCGCCCCACCTTCATCCTCTCGTCCGGTTGCGATCTGCCCACAGCCACGCCGCCCGCCAACGTCGCCGCGCTGGTGGACGCTGCCCGCACCCAGTCGCTTACCGGCGCCGAACGTGCGCTGTTTGCGCCCGAGATGCAGTTCGCCGCTGTTGCCGCCGGCTGAGCGCCGCCGACTGAGACCGCAGCGCCGCTTGCCCCCCTGCCACGCAGAAGATGGTTTCCGGCAAACCAGAACGACCGCATGCAGAAAGGGAGGCCCGCGTGAAGTTCGAGAACGAAGTCCTGATCAACCTGCCGCGCGCCCGGGTGGTTGCGCTCTTTGACGACCCGGCCAACCTGCCCAAGTGGCAGAAGGGCTTGCAGAGCTTCGAAGCGATCAGTGGTGTACCGGGGCAGCCGGGCGCCAAATCGAAGCTGGTCTTCGACATGAACGGGCGCAGGCTCGAGATGACGGAGACCGTGATCACCCGCCGCTTGCCGGACGAATTCTCGGCCACCTACGAGGCGCAGGGCGTCTACAACATCGGCAAGAACTTCTTCTACGAGGCCGGCCCCAACCAGACGCGCTACGTGAGCGAGCAGGAGTTCAAGCTGTCGGGCTTCATGAAGCTGATCGGCCCCTTCATGGGCGGCGCCTTCAGGAAGCAGTCGATGGCCTATCTGCAGGATTTCAAGGCCTTCGCCGAAGCTGCCGGCCCCGGCTAACACCCACACACTGCCAACTGCAACGACTCAACGCAAGGGCGGGAGGGGACGCAAGGAAAGACGCAAGGAAGAGCGCCCGCTCGAGACCTTCATTGCAGGCTCATTTTGGACCGCACCTGCCTCCACACAAACAGACCGCCCGGCTGCGCAATGCAGCCGGGCGTTGCTTTCTTCTCGATTCTCGCTTCTCGCTTCTCGATTCTCGCTTCTCGCTTCTCGCTCTTATCTCCCCCACACGGAGGGCGCGCCGCGCACGCTTCAGGTCTTCACCAGCGTCACCCACGCGTCTTCCACGGCAAAGCCGCGCCGCTCGTACATGCGCACGGCAACGCGAAAGTGCTCTGTGTGCGTGTTGAGCTCGACCTCGCGGTAGCCGCCAATCGGCCACGCTTTGCTCTGCATCATGTAGAGCGCCTGGTCGAGCAGCCACGGGCCAAACTTGTAGCCGCGCAGCATCGGCCAGACCCAGACGTTGGTGATTGCAGCACGCCGACTGCCCTGCGCCATTGGGAACCAGGTGAGATGGGCGTGCAGCAAATTCCCGTTTGAAACGAGGCCGACGGCGCAGTAGGGCTCGCCGCCATTGGCGCCGAGCAGGGTGTAGTGCTCGCGACCCTCAAATTCCACACCTGTGAAGGGCTGCTTGTGGCTGATGAAGACGGGGCGCAGTCCCTCACTTTGCGCAAATGCGGGAAGCGTCGGCTTGGCGGCGGGCAGCTTGTCCTCCGGCAGCACCATCGTGATGCTGCCCGGCTCGAAGGGCTGATAGCCGCGCCGGGCCAGAAAGTGCAGAAAGTCGCTGTCGCGGGCGGAGATTGCCATGTGCTCGCTGCTGCCGAAGAAGGGTGGGCGCGGCCCCTCCACCCCGCCGTAGCAGGGCTGGCCCACACTGCCCACATAGATCGGGCAGTAGCCAAGCCACTTTTCGGCCGCGTGCAGCAGGCGCGAGCCAACGCCCATCCGCCGCGACTCAGGCCGCACGTAGAGCAGCGCCAGCTCGTGCTTGCGCGGCCACTGGCGGTAGAGCCCCTCGTGCGGCGGCGGGCGAAAGGCATGCGCCAGGCCGGCCAGCTCGCGGCGCGACCCCACCTGCTCCCAGGCCAGAATCAGCCCCTCGGGCTTGAAGGCGCGGCACTCAAGCACACGCGTGCGAAAGTCGATGTCGGTGATGGGGCGGAAGTTGCGGCGGTCGGCAAAGGCCACATTCCAGAAGGCCACCAGCTCGCGCAGGTTTTCCGGCTCGAAGCTGCGCAGCGTCACCTTTTGCGCAGCCGAACCGCTGCGCGCCGCCTCAGGAATAACCATCAGTGCCCCACATGGCGTGCGTCAAGACCGCGCCTCGTTCCTGCCCCCTCGCCCCTCGATCGCCGTCCGGCCTCTCGCTTCTCGCTCGCGCACCCTACCTTGCGTTCGGCGCCACGCGCACCAGCCCGTTGTCTGCCCCCAGCCAAGCACCGCCGTAGAGGTCGATGGCGATGGTGTTGACGTCGCTGGGCAGGGTAAGCCCCTGCACGGCCACCGCCTGCCAGGCGCCGTCGCGCAGCACCCAGGCGCCGGCGCCCTGCGTGCCCGCCCACACACTGCCGTCGGGCGAAGTGGCAAGCGTGGCCACGGGTTCGCCGGGCAGCTGATCGATGGCGGTGACGGCGCCGGCGGCAAACTGCGCCAGCCCGGCATCCGTGCCCACATAGAGCACACCATCGGCGCCGGCCAGCAGCGCAGTCACCGTGTTGCTGGGCAGCTCCACGTTCTCGGCGGTAAGCACCTGCAGCTGGTTGTTCTCGAAGCGGTAGAGGCCGCCGCCGGCCGAGCCAATCCACATGCCTGTGGCGTCGGCGGCGAGGGCGAGGATCTCGGCGTTGGGCAGCCCGTTCTCGCTGGTCAGGTTAAAGAAGCCCGTCCCCGTCCAGATGCTCAGCCCTACGGGCGTGCCGAACCAGATGCGCCCTTGGGCATCCTCGGCGATGGCCGTGATCTCATCGCCCACCAACCCATCGGCCTGCGTAAAGTGGCGCCAGTTGCTGCCGTCGAAGTGGCTGGCCCACTGGCCGCCGAGCCACATGCCGCCGCGCGGGTCGGCGTACAGGGTGCGCACAGCGGGCGAGGCGCCGCTGCTCTCCAGATCGACCAGGCGAGCCTGGGCAGGGTGCGCGGGGTCCAGCTGCTGCACGCCGGCGCTGGTGGCTGCCCAAAGGAAGCCGCTGCCGTCGGCGCCGAGGGCGAAGGTGCGGCTCGCCACCGGGAAGGGGCTCTCGAGCGCCAGGAGGCGCCACGTGTTGCGCGCAAGCACACTGCTGCCCGCCTGCGCCGTGCCGTAGCCGAGCGCGCCGGCGTTGCCTACGGCCAGTGCGCGCAGCGGCCCGGCGGCCATGCCCTCGGCGCCGGCGTGGAAGGGGGTGCAGCTCTCCAGCTCGGGGTCCATGCGGCAGATTTCGCCCGCGGCGCCGGCCAGCCAAACGCGCCCACCCTGCGCCGGCTGCACGTCGGCCAGCTCGCCGCTGGGGAAGTCGCCGCTCACCCGGTCGGCGCTGAAGACCTGCCAGGTCGCCTCGGCGTAGCGGTAGAGGCGGTCGCCCGCGGTGACCCAAATTGCGCCGGCGTCGTCGGCCGCCAGCGCCGTGATCTCTTCGCCGGTGAGCGGGCCCACACCGCTGCCATAGGGCGTGATGCGCGTGCCGTTGACGGAAGCCAGCGCCCCGCGCGACGCCACCCAGATCACGCCGCCATTGCCAATCGCCAGCGCGCTCACGCCCTGCGTCGCCACCTGCTGCGAACGTTCGACGTAGTACCAACGCCCCTGGCGCAGGCGGTAGATGTCTAGCCCATGCTCGCGATAGCCCACCGCCAGCAGCCCCTGCGCGACGTCGCAGGCCAGCGCCGAGACGTCGTTGTGGCGCAACGTGGCGCCGCCGCCCAGCTCGGCGCGCCATGTGCCGTCGACGCTGCTGTAGATCTGCAGCCCGGCGTCGCTGCCAAAGACCAGGCCGAACGCCTCCAGCGGGCAGTTGACGACGCTGCTCAGCCGCACGCTGCCCAGTCCCTGCTCCAGCCCGGCCAGGGTGGCGGCGCCGCTCTCAATCTCCCAGCGCAGCGCGCCCTGGTGGGTGGCGGCCCACAGGCTGTCGCCGGCAAAGGCAACATCCTGCACCTCGTTTGGATTGGCAAAGAACTGCACGGTGGCGGTGGGCGGCGCGCTTGCGTCGGGCAAGGGCAGCGTGTTCGGGTTGCGCGTGGGCGCGGGGGGCAGCGGGCTGGGCGCGGCCGCCACTTCAGGCTCGCCAGAGGCCTGGTCGCGCCGCGTGGGCGTCGCCTGCAGCGTCACGCCCAACTGCGCACCGGGCTGCGCCGCATCCGGCGTCGCAGCCGGGGCAGCTGCTTCGGCGCCGCTGGGGGTCGAGGTAGGGGTAAAGGTGGGCTGCATGCCGGCCGCCACAGCTGCGGCTTCGGTGGCGCGCGCCGCCTCGACGGTGGCTGTGGCGCCTCTCTGCTCATCTGTCAGCGGCGTCGGCAGCTCGACGCCGGGCGTCAGCGGAAAGCGCATGAGCGTGCTGCCAATCAGCAGCACAAGCGCCAGCAAGAGCACGGTGACGATGAGACCTGAAAGTCTGCGGAATTGCGAGGACTGCAAGGCGACTCCTTGACGGGGAACCATCAGACGGGCCGCGTGCACCTGCTCCCAGAAAGGGGCTGCGCGGCGGCGCGATGTAGAATCGGAAGGCTGCGGCCGGCGGGCGCGCCCGCACAGTGCACTCAGTGGATTTTACCGCCCGCGCCCCATTCATGGCGAAAGTGACCCTGCACATGGCGCACATGGCACCGCGCTCCACGCCGGGGAACCGCCGGCCCGCCGCCGCCGTCTCGCACGTGGCCGCACACAGGCCATTCAGGAAGGCAGAGCCAACCATGCACGACGAGCCGATGCACAACAGACCCCGCGACCCGGCAGCGCCACACGAGCCGGCAGCGTCCGGCAAGCCGGCAGCCCCGGGCAAACCCACAGCGGCCGAACTGCAGAGCGCCGCCGGGCGCACGCTGCACGACCTGGTCGCGCCCAACCTGCTTGTGCTCTTTGTGGGCATCAACCCTGGGCTCTATTCGGGGGTGACGGGTTACCACTTTGCGCGGCCGGGCAACCGCTTCTGGCCGGCGCTGCACCTGGCCGGAATTACGCCGCGCCGCCTGCAGCCGTGGGAAGAGGACGAACTGCTTGCCGCCGGCTATGGCATCACCGGCATGGTGCGGCGCGCCACCGCCACCGCCCAGGAGCTGCGCCCCGAAGAGTATCGCGCCGGCGCGCGCCGCCTGGAGGAGACGGTGCGCAACTGGCGGCCGCGCCTGCTCTGCTTTCTGGGCATGGGTGCCTACCGCAGCGGCTTCGAGCGCCCCAAGGCGCAGCTTGGCCTGCAGCAAGATCAGATTGAGGGCACGCCCGTTTGGGTGCTGCCCAACCCCAGCGGCCTCAACGCCCACTTTACGCTCGACGACTTTGCCCGCCTGCTGCGCACTGTGCGCGAGGACGCCGAGCGACGGGCGCACCTAACGTGAAACCGCACTGCAACCTCCCCGGCTCGGGCACAATGGTGTCGGGGCTGATGAAGCGGCCCGTCACTGGGTCGTAGTAGCGGGCGTGCATGTAGACCAGCCCGCTCTCCTCCTCCTCCTGCCCGGTGAAGCGCCAGCGGCTCGGGTAGGGCTCGGCGTTCACACCCCGCTTGCGCCCAAACGCCTCGTAACTGCGCGTCCACACCGTCGCCCCGGCCCCCGTGCTCGTCGCCCGCACATTGCTGAAGAATCACCATCGCGTTTGCGACGAGTTGCCCCCTTGCCGGCCTACAATCTCCTTGAAGTAGACAAGATGCTCATCGCCACTGCTCCTCAAACTTGGTGATCACAAATGACTCGGTATCGGGGTGCAACTCGGGTGTGAATTCAGGTACATAGTCAAAATGCAGATGAGGGTGAATCGATCCGCCACCTGGCTGTTGACGCAAAAAGGCGACATTTGTTGCAAGCAATAGGCGAGCCTCTTTGCTGCCCGAGATAACGAGCGTGTCCTCCAGCACCTGAACACATAGCGGGAGTTCAGTTGGCATAATGCGGAGTTTCTCAAGACTCAATACATCCGGCAACAGTGGTGGATATCCATCCGTTGGGAGCGTCTGGAATTCCGCTGCTTCGCCACCGAGCGCCTCAAATAGACATGCAAGGCCATGATCGGTCGCATCAATCAGGACTTGCTCGATCCCATTGCCATGCTGAAACAACAGCCATACAGGCAGGATAGCCAAGGTGTCTCGTCTCCTTTCAAGTCAGCGATAATCCCCCCGGCGCACGCTCGAACTGTCGATAGCGATGTGATAGTTGACGACCTTAGTCCCATTGACCTGATACTCAAGATTCAGGTGAGAACCTTCGCGGGAAGCCGCTTGGGTAGCTAGATCGACATCCAGGCGTCCAATACGCGCAATGTGGTTCCCGTTTGCATCCACTTCTATGCTCTGGAACTGGTAGTTGCCGGCTGGCGTCTCGATCCATTTTGCACCATCGCCAGCCATCTCCGCAGCAGCCTCGACAGCATCCTGCATATCAATTGGAGGCAAGAGGCGGGCGGCTTCCTGCAGCGCCTTGTCTCCAATTCTGGCAGCCTTGACGAAATCACCGAGCGGCAGAAGTGCGGCGGCAGCGATCGTAGCTCCCAAATAGTCGCCCGATTGGAGCGAACCAACTGCTTGGGTCCCGTCGATGATCCCAGGATCCAGGAAGCCAACGACAAAGAAGATGGCCTGCGTGTCGCGTGAAAGCTCCTCGGGCGTGCGCAGAAAACGCCCGTAGTTACCAGTGGGTTGTGAGACAACCTCCCATGACAGGGTGAAGTTGCTCCACTCGCAATACACGTAGCTGCATGGGTAGACATCTGGGTCTGGATTGAGGGGTTCATGCCCGCTCGGATCGTTGTAGCTGAGCGGGTCGGCGCGTGCGTACAGATACCGGTTGTAGCTCAGCAGCTTCCCCGGCTCGGGCACGATCGTGTCGGGGCTAATGAACTGGCCCGTCACCGGGTCGTAGTAGCGGGCGTGCATGTAGACCAGCCCGCTCTCCTCCTCCTCCTGCCCGGTGAAGCGCCAGCGGCTGGGCACACCGCCTACCCGAGCGCTAACCAAATTGTCCATCTACGGCAAGGTCACGGATTCGCCCGCTCTGTTGGCCTATCGGCGTTGGGCATTCTTTTCTGCCATGTCGAGTGTCGCTTTTAGTCCTCTCGGAACGAGCCGAACTGAGGCGATGCCACCCAAGATCGCTGTAGTTGCAGCGGCCAACACGGCGTCGCCGGCATTGACAGTCGTTGCAGCACTGGTGTTGCCTACGACCACCAACAGAAGGACACCTGTCGATAACCAAGTGACCGCACCGACGACAAACAACAGGAGCTTCCACTGCCACGTTTTGGGAAGCCCACGCCGGATATAGCGATAGTGGGTCATTCCAAATACCGTAGTTGCAGCAATGGCTGACAGCACTGCGAGCATTGTCTTCATCGCCTACTCTCGTCGGAACGTATCCCAAATGGTTTGTGCCAGGTTTGCTCCGAGAGCTAGCCTGGGGTCACCTTGCGTTGCGAGCTTCGTCATAGCTGCAAACACTGTGACATCTGCGGCGGTTGCATTTCCCCGCAGTGCCTGGTGGGTCGTCCACAATACACTAGTGCCGGTCAGGGCTCGATCGGCGGCACCAGCCACAAATGCACAGGGAATTAGTCCGGTGGCTGTACAGCCCATTGTCACACCGGCCGCCGCGACTGAAGCGCCGTTGAGCACTTGTGTGACGCAGTCATGGTGCCGGCAGTCGACGTTTCGCTCACCAAACATGGCCACGTCACGCGTCGCGATGCGGTAGAAGCCATCCATCGCTCCCTGTTCGTTCATGCCTGCGCCAAGGCTCGCAAACCCGTTCCCGTTCAGCATGGCCCATGTCATCTGCTCAGGACGGCTAAGCGCAAAGGCATCGGTCTGCGCAGTCACGCCCAAAACACTGATGGTGCCGTCGACAAGCGCAAAGGTGCCCAGCATGGCCGTGTAGGAGACCTTGCTGCCAGCGCCTGCCCAGCCCACGCTCTCGATGGTGTCGCCGTTCTCGGCCACACGCAGCATGCCAAGCCAACCCCACAACCCCGCCAGTGCACCATCGTCCTGAAAGAATCCCTCCACGCAGTCCCAACTCTCACAACCGAAATGGGTCATGATCTCCTGGTCGCTGTACATCCCGGTGGGATCGTTGTAGCTCAGCGGATCCCCATACGCGTAAAGGTAGCGGTTGTAGCTGAGCAACTTCCCCGGCTCGGGCACAATGGTGTCCGGGCTGATGAACTGGCCCGTCACCGGGTCATAGTAGCGGGCGTGCATGTAGACCAGCCCGCTCTCTTCCTCCTCTTGCCCGGTGAAGCGCCAGCGGCTCGGGTAGGGCTCGGCGTTCACACCCCGCTTGCGCCCAAACGCCTCGTAACTGCGCGTCCAGACCGTCGTCCCGGTCCCCGTGCTCGTCGCCCGCACATTGCCCACATGGTCGCTGTGCAGGAAGGTCAGCGGATTGCTGCTCACCTTCTGCGCCACACGCACCCCGCCGAAAAAGTACGAGGTCGTCACCGCATCGCCGTTCGAGCGGTCCACCTCATAGAAGGGCCAATAGCTGAGCAGCAGCCCCGTGCGCGTGCTGACGTTGGAGGCGTCGATCAGCGCCCGCTCCTGATAGACGCGCTCCCCGTTCTCGTCATACCGGTAATACTCATAGGGGTCTACGGCGCCCACCTCGGTGCGCACCTGCTGCAGCTCGTTGAGCGGGCTCCATGTCAGCGTCTGCTGCAGTTGGCCGGCGCCGGCCTTGCGGCTCACCAGGTTGCCGTTGGCGTCGTAGCTGAAGAGACCGCCGGCGCCCGTGCTCAGCACCGCATCAAGCGGCTTGCCCGCCGTGCCGTCGCCGTAGCTCTGGGCATGGTCCTCAAACTGGGTGGCGCTGCCGTCCTCCCATGTGAAGTCCATGCCATAGGCGCTCTTCAGCCGCCCCAGCCCGTCATAGGTGGTTACGTTGTTCAGCGCAGGGCTGCCTTGAATCGATTCGCCCAAACCCGTCGGCGTGCCGTGCGCATCGTAGGTGTAGCCCAGCATCAGCAGCGCGCCGCTGCCCTTCGTCACGCCCACATAACTGGCGATCAGGCGCCCGCCCCGGTTGTGCATGTCCACCTGCGTGAAGGGGGCGTAGCTGTTGACGCGCCAGACGCCGCCGCCCAGCTTCATCGACACAACGCGCCCCACCAGATCGTAATCCACCGCATTGGCCGCCAGCGTTGCGCTGTCGCTGCCCACAGCGTCGCCACCCACCAGCACCCCCTGCGTGTTGCTCGTCAGGCGCGCCGGCAAGCCCATGCCGTTGTACTGCACCGTTACCACCTCGCCGGTGGGATAGGTGGTGCTGGAGAGGCGACCATACGCGTCGTAGCCGTAGGTTACGGCCGGCGCCGCCGGGCTGCCGCGCAGAACCCGCTGCTCGCGCTGCAGCCGCCCCAACCCATCATAGGTCATGCTCTTGTCGATGTGCGAGACGCCGTCGAGCGCCGTGCGCGAGACGGCCGTCAGTTGGCCGGTGGCAGCGCCCGCCGTGCCGTAGGTGTACCAGATCGCGCTGTCCGATTGGTTCAGCGCAGGCGCCGTCGCCGCACACCCCGCCGGCAGGTCCGGCATCTGCTTCACCGTCAAACGTTCCAGGGCGTCGTAATAGAGGCAGACCCACTGGCCTTTGGCGTCGCGCTGGCCAGTGAGGCGCCCCTGCCGGTCGTAGACATACTGCCATGCGCCCAGGCTCGGGTCACTCATCGCTGTCTTGCGCCCGGCGCGATCGTAGCTGAGCACGGTCTGTTGGTTACCGGGGTGCCGCACGTTCGTCAGGTTGCCCATCACATCATGGGTAAAGGTAATGCGGCTCTCTTCCGCCCACGCGTTTTCGCCCGCTCCGGCAGGCAGCAAGGTCATCGTCAGCAGCGGGTTGCCCAACCCGTCCACCTCCGTCCGCCCAAGGCTGCGCCGGTCTGCCACCGATTCGTAACTGTAGACATGCTGCCAGCGCGGGCCATAGTCGTGCTTGGTTAAACCGCCGTTGGGAGCAGCCACCTGTGTCACGCGGTCCAGCGCATCGTAGCTTGTGACGCTGCCGCCGGGCCAGGCGCCGATGGGTGCGCTCTTGTACCAGTTCTGCGCCCACGCATGCGCCTGTGGAACCGATGCTTCGGTCTGGCGGCCCAGACCGTCATACTTGTAGAAAGTGATGATCTCGTTGCCGGTTTGGCCCGTCGGCCCGCAGCCATCCACCGGCGTCGCCCAATCCTGATCGCTGACGTGCAGCGAAAGCAGTTGGCCAAGCCCGTCATAATACTTGCGGGTAATGCTGCCAAAACAGCGCGGCGCACGCCATTCCTGCGCCAGAAAAGCCGTCTGCCCAGCAAAGGTGTTCGGTGCGTAGTACTCCCACCAGACTGTCGCCGCGCTGTTTGCGGGCCACGCCGAACCAGCAAGCTGCGACTCCCAGCGTTTGCGCGCGCGCCCAAAGACATCATAGGCTTGGCGTGTGCAGATATGGTTGATGCCGCACCACTCCTCCATCATCCCCCAGTAGCCGCGCCCACTGCTGATTGAAGTCTCCTCCACACCGTAGTAGGTCGCCGTCTCCCTGAGCGTAATCGCACCGCTGTAGTACTGCTTCGTCGGGAAGAGACGGTAGCTTTCGTCATAGATCGTCTCGAAACTGATGTTGTGCGCTGCGTCAGCACCCAGCCGGTTCATTACCTTCTGGTTGCCAAAGTTGTCGTAGGAGAAGTGCGTCACCAGCCAATTGGGGTCGTGATCGGCGATGATTGCAGCGCCCACCGGGCAAGCCAGCGCACGATTCAACAGCTGCTCGCTCTTGATCAGCAGAGTGTGACCAGGGGGTGTCTGATAACCGGCGGAATGGTTGCCGGCGTTGCCGTAGACGCTGCGCGTTTCGGAAACGCAGGTTCCTGCGCCATCCTTGACGAGTACGCGCGCCGGCAGGTTGACGATGTAGCCCGGATAGGTTGTGGTGGCGTTGTTTGGAAAGTACTGGTACTCGCTGGTGCGCAGGAGTGTGTTTGCCGTGTACTGGCCGCCGTTGGCCCACTCGCGCTTGGCGCTGACGTTGCCAAACTGATCGTTCACCCCGGTGGCGGAAGAGTAGACGTACTCCGTCGTGTTTGTGATGTTGCCCTGGCTCCACACCTCCGAGTGGGTTTCCGCCTGCAGCCGGATCCACGTCGGCGGGTACTCAACCTCGTCATTCACCTCGCGCCAGCTCGCCGTGCGTGGCGTCCAGTTCCAGTTGTTGTCATAGAACCAGTAGGCCGCCCAGTCATAGTCGGTGCGCGCCAGCTTCGCACCCGAGGCCGAATAGACCTCGCGCCGCATGATCTTTCCAGCGCGCGGGTCCGGATTTTCGCGCGACACGTCCTTTCCACCCATGTAGCCAGTGACAGTCTCCTTACGCAGGATCAAGCCGGGACCGCTGCCTTGGGCGAAGGAGTCGTAGTACGTGATGTACGCTTGCTTGAAGCCGAGGAAGCCACCCCCTTCCTCCACCGCAGCTTCCTCGCAGTTCGGCGTCGCCTCGGGACAGTATTCGTACGTCGTCTGCGTATTGAGCTGAACCCCGACACCAGCGCCATGATTGCCGCTGGCGGTCACGATCCAGACCGCTTGGCGCAGATTGTCAATGGGGCAGGTGTCGTTGCTGCACGAGACTTGATACCACTTGTACTGGTAAGAGACCACACCGCCCCAACCGTTGTAAGCCTCCTTCAAATACACCATGTTGGGCTGCGTCTCGTAGTAGATGAATGCATCGCTGCGCAGAATGCTGCCGTCAGCGCCCTTGTGCTCCACACCCTTCAGCACAAGCCGCTTCTGGTCGTTCTCCTCTGACCTCGTCCACTTCTTGACTTCGTGCGTCAACCCGTAGCTGCGCAAGGTGAACCACGCCGGCGAGCTACCCGTGAGCACCTGTACAACCACCGAAGTCAGCCGGTTGTTCTTGCCAAAGAGCACCTGCTGCATAGCGTCACCGGCCACTTGCACATCCTCACGCGCCGTGTAGTTGAAGACCACGCGCATCTTGTAGCCCATGCCCGCAGCGCTGTTTCCGCTCCAGTAGATCACGCTTGGGTCGATCGCAGACACATACCAGCCGCGCGAACCGATGTGAGACTCCGCCTGGTAGTGATACTCCATCGCGTTGCCAAGAGGGTCGCTCACCCGGCGCAGGTACCAGCGTTTGGTCAGGCGGAAGATCTCGCCGCCTCGGGTCTTCTCCAGCGTAGTCAAATTGTAGGTGTCGGCCGTGAACGCCCCGGGATAGGCCGCGCTTGAACCAAACTCGTAGAGCTTGCCGTCGGGCGTCGTCACGCGCCAGCCCAGCCAGTCCTTCGCCGCACCGCTATCGTGACCCCCGCCACTCGCTTCCGGCCACTCGATCAGCGAGAACGTTTCGGGATTGGTGTGCCAAACACCATTCACCATGCGGATGCTCACACGCTGGCCGTTGAGCACCAGCGCGAACTCCTTCTTGGTGTCGAAGATGCCATCATGCAGGCTGCCATCGGCGCGCGCAATGTAGCTGACGCCGCCCAGATTCCAGCCCACGCCCACGGAACTTGCCTGGGTTTTCACAACGTAGTCGCCTGCCACCCGCCGGTAATCGTCCATCAGCACACTCGAGTACGCCAGGCTCAACTGCGGCGAGAGTCCCCCCAATCCCGCAGGCGTCTCGATGGGAATCGTGGCCTGCGCCCCGCCGTTGAGTTCGTCAGTGGTAAAGGACTTGATTGAGGGTAGCATGTCACCACTGGAGTCAAGCCCCTGGCCCAAGCCAAACTGGCTGAAGTGGGACGTCCATGCCTGCACCACCTGCGCCAGCGGGTCGTAAAAAGTCAACAGGCTGCGCCAGCCGTCGGTGATACTTTCGCGCGTCCAAATATGCAGCGTGTCGGGCGCAACACCAGCTCCAACAATGTCCGCCACGTCGACCACCATCAGCACACCATCATCCAGCTCATGCACCGAAAGCGGGGTGACCCCTGCGTTTGACGTTGTGGTCGCTGTAATGGCGCTCAGATCCCAGGTTTCGAAGAAGTTGACGCCGCCCACCACCACCGTGGGCAGGCCGCCATCGGGGAAAGTCGTATTGCTCAGCACCGCACTGGCGCCGTTCTCCATTTGCAGCGCCTCGTCAACCGCTGCCTGCGTCTCACTAGGTTGCGAAGCCATGGCTTCAGCTGCTCGCGCCGCAATTGGCAGCAGCACAACCCCCAGCGCCGCGCCCGCGCCCGCCGCTGCTTCGTCCTGGGACGGTTGCGCTTCGCCGCTCCCGGCCACAATCGGCAGCAGCAGCGTCGCCGTCATAGCCACGGTTGGCGAGAGCTGCGCAGTCGCCGCCGGCTCCGGGGCGCCAGGCGTCGGAGCCGGCACTGCCGTCGGCGTCAGCGGTAGAGTGACAGTGATCGGCGCCGTTAGCGTTTGCGGCGCCGAGACTTGCAGATCGAAGCTCTCGATCGCCCCCGTCTCTGCAGGAGTCTCCCAAGGGGCATACACCAATGTGGCGCCCGGCGGCAGCGCCTGAGCCGGCACCAGCACCGCCACCCGCCCCGAAGGCGAAAGCAGCACCGAACCTGCCGCTGTCTGCACAGCTTCAATCACCCCGACCGCGACGCCGTCGGCGGCACCTCGTTGCGCCGAATCAGGCAGCACGCCCACCCATACCGACCTCAGCAACGGCTGCGCTCCGGGCGCGCGCAACTCTACCCCGATCTCCTCCGTACCTCCACCCGCCGATGTTGCCACCAGCGTCACGGTCTGCGTCGCAGCCACTCCCGCCCAGAGACCAGGCAAACCCCACTCCAGCCCTGCAGCCGAGCCCGGCGCCACCACAAAGCCTGTCGGCAGCGTCACCTCGACCATGCCGCCCTCAACCTGTACACCGGGTTGCGCAACATCCACCACCACAGTGAGCGCGACTACCTCGCCACTACGCACGAGCCGCCGATCGACGGAGAGCGTCACCCCCAGTGCCGGCGGCTCAAGCGTCTCCGGCAGTTGCTCATCGCTGCCCCCCTCTGCGACGCTGCCCTCACTGCTCAGCTGCGGCGTCGCCGGCGTCGCATGTTCGGCTTGCGCAGGTGCAGCCTGCTTCGCAGACGCGGTCGGTGCCGCAGACGCGGTCGGTGCCGCAGACACGGCCGGTGCCGCAGACACGGCCGGGACCACACTCACCAACAGGCTCAGGACGACAAACAACGCCAGCAGCCGCTCAAGGCGCTGGCGCCAGCTCTGCGCAACGACAAACAGGGCACGCCGCGGGGGAAGCGAACGCATTGGGGGACCCCTTTTTGAGGACTGGATTCGGTTGTGGACCAGCGTAACGAGGCAGATAGTGCGTAAAGCAGGGGAGGCAAGCGCGTGGGCTTAACCGCGCGCGAGCCGGCAGGAGGATCGAGACCTGTCTGATGTGCAATGGGGCGGATAGACGACGGGCACAAGGAGCGAGAAAGCGCCCGCTTTGTGAAATCAGTCACAAATGACACGATGATAGCACGCTGCTGCGCTTTGTCAACCCATCTTCGCGTATCTTGTCACGCACCTTGCCACGAGACTGCACTGTACAGCGACGACATCCGCCGCGTGCCCGTTCTGCGCGGCCCATCTGCAGTGCATAGTTCAGACCCTGGCACCACTAGCCGCAAATCCGTTCGAGCACGCTGCTGCCAGCCCAGTGCTGCCGCCAGGGCGCCGCAGCACAGCCGGTTGCCGCCACCAGCCCTGCCCTCGCCTACCTTGGCGCATCGCCCCTGCTACCGTGGCGCAATACGATTCCCCTACGAAACGGCGTAACCGGCTTGACAAGTCACCGCAGTCGCATAACATGTGAATTGTTTCACAAATCCTTGCGCAAACACGCACCCACCCGCATACCAGCTTCCACACCAGCTGTTACACCGTCGCCTGCCCGCTGCACGCACACCCCTGCCGCTCCCTGCAGCCCCATGCCTGCTGTATCAAACAGCACAACCCCACCCACCCGCCAGACGGCACGCCCCAAATCACCCCCGAAAGGAACAGCGCGTGAACCCCCACCGGCGTTGGTTCTCCCCTCGTCTCCAGAGACTGCTCTCTGCGTTGAACGTCCTCGCCTTGCTCCTCACTGCTGTGACACCGGCCGTCGCCGCGACATCAGCAGCCCTCACAACGGCCCCAACCGGTTTACCCCCACGCCTGGCCCCAGCGCAAGAGCAGCCAATCGACCCCAACGCGCCGCCCGACTATGTTCCAACCTACGAACCCATCCCCGAACCGAGAGCGGAGCTGACCTCGGATTTGTCCGAGGCGCCTGCGCTCGCACCTGACCTCCAGTTCGTCGCCAGCGACCCCGACGCAGGCAAGACCGGCGTCGTGCCCGGACTCGCCACCGCTCAGCTCGACCCCAACGGCGGCCAAACCCTGCTGGGTGATCTGCGCCTGAGCGTAATGGCCGCAGCACATGCGCCCACACAGCCCACCGCAGTAACTGCCGAGGTGCTGCCAGCCACCGAGGCGCAAGCCCTCTCACCCGTCGGCATGGCCTTCCGCCTCCGCCTGGATGCGCAAGCGTCTACCGATGCTGCTCCCATGGCTGCGGCTCCTACACAGCCCCTCACCCTTACCCTCGACTACAGCCAGATTCCCATGCCCTTCGGCGGCAGCTTTGCCGCACGCCTCGTCCTCTTCCACGCCACGCCCTGCGTACAGATGGACGCCGCAGCGCAGGCCGCAGACCCCGAGATGGCCGCACGTCTGGCCGACCCCGCCTGCCGCCAGTGGCAAGCGCTGCCCAGCGTCAGCGACCCGGCCCGGCAGCTGCTCACCGTTGCCTTCACCGCCACCGTCGCCACAGCCGCCGTCAAGCCCGTGGCGCAGCTCGAAGCGCCGCTCGCCCCCGACATGCGCCCCGCTCTCTATCTGCCGCTGGTGGCCGGCCCCGCAGAGCTGCCGCTGCAGCCACTGACCACGAACGCCGGCGCTCTCTCACCTGGCAGCGAGCTCTTCGTCCTCGCCGCCGGCGCCACAAGCCAATACGGCGCCTACAACGCCACCCCCTTCGCCACCGTCAGCGACTACCAGGTATCGCTGGCAACCGGCGCCTTCCAGACCAGCTATCCCATCCCTGTTCCACCGCCGCCGGCCGGTGCAGCGCCCTCGCTTGCCCTCACTTACGACAGCGGCAGCGTCGACGGCATGACCAGCAACAAGAACAGCCAGCCCGGCTGGGTTGGCATCGGCTGGAGCCTGGACACCGGTTACATCACCCGCCATCTCAAGAATTGCAGTGCACCATACGCGCCTGGCGACCTCTGTCTCGCCGGCGACACCTACTCCATCGTCCTCAACGGTGTCGCCTCGCGCCTCGTCAAGGTCGACGATTCCCTCTACCGCCTCCAGCACGACCCCGCCTGGAAGGTCGAAAAGCTCACCAACGGCCACGCCTCTCATCCCGACATCCACAAGGAATATTGGCTGGTCACCACTCCCGATGGCACAAAGTACCGCTTTGGCGGCGAAATCGACCCCGAGAGCGGCGCCGACCAGAATTCCGCCTGGTACGTACCTATCTATGGGTTCAACCTGTCCGGTTGCAATGACCCAGATCTCTGGATGTGCAACAAGACTTGGCAGTGGAACCTGGATCGCATCGAAGATACCAACGGCAACGTCACCAAGTTCTACTACGCCATCGAGACCAACTTCTACGCTGCGCGCACCTATACCGCAGCAGATCCCAGATACCGGCGCGAGTATGTGCGCGCCGGCTACCCCGCACGCATCGAATACGGCCACCGCACCGGCGTCAACACGGCCACCCCGCCCGTGCGCGTCTGGTTCACCGCCGAGGAGCGCTGCGAGGGCGCCTGCGTATGGCCCACCAACTATCCCGACACACCTGGCGACCTGGCCTGTGCCGCCACTGGTAGCTGCACCCAGACCGCCCCAACCTTCTGGAGCCGCAAGCGCCTCGACTTCCTCTCAACGCAGTACTTCGACCCGCAGCAGGGCGCGTACAGGAACGTCGCCCGCTACGACCTGGCCTACCAGTTCCCTGTGCCTCCAAACGACGAGCAGGGTGACCCGAGCGAGAAGAAGCTCTGGCTTGAGAGCGTGACGCAGCGCGCCGGTGATGGCACGGGCGGTTTGCCGCCCGCCACCTATGGATGGTGGTTCTACGCCAACCGCGCCGAAGAGGTCAGCTCCGTCTCGTCCCTGCTGACGCCGCGCATCATGACCATCACCACACAGCTGGGCGGTATGGTCAACGTGAACTACGGCCAGTCGCACAGATGCATCCTCAATCGCAGCTCCAGTATCCGCCGGCCAGACGATTGCGGCCCCGAGGGCTTCAGCAATGGCGGCGGCGGTTGGGGCCTTGCCAACCGCTGGAAGGTGATGACGCTGACGCTCTCCGACTCCTTCTCGGGCAACGCCAGCCAGTCCACTGTCTACTCCTACACAACTCCCATCTGGCATTACGACGACAACCCCGCCGCCCCAGCTGATGGGCACGTCTGGAACGACTTCCGGGGCAGCGAAGTGGTCACCGTCACCAACTCGTCAGGGGTCAAGACTCTCCACCGTTTCTACCGCGGCATGCACGACGACCAGGCAAGTTCAGGAGACGTCTACATCACACTGAGTGACGGCACTACGCGACTGGACTCCAACTGGCTCGCCGGCCAGGAGGCCGAAACCCTTCTCCTCTCCTCGACCGGCGCCAGGATGCAGCGTACGCTCAACTGGTTCACCAGCACCGCTACCGCCGGCAGCGGGCGCACAGGCGCCTACTTCGTCGGCCTGCAGAAGACCGAGCAGACCCTCGGCAACCCCACAGCACCCGAACTCGTCACACGCGACGAATACACCTACGACAGCTTCGGCAACGTCACCGTCGAAGTGCACCACGGCGACCTCTCCACCCCCACCGATGACCGCACCATCCAGCGCGAGTTTGTGCCCAACCAGGCCGCCTGGATTGTCAACCGGCCCTTCTGGGAGCTGCTCTGGCAGGGCAACGCCCCGGGCAACCCCGTCACCTCCAACGCAGATCGCGCAACGCTCTACGCCTACGACAACCTGGTCTTCGCTGTGCCGCCCACCAAGGGCAACGTCACCGTCGTCCGCAACCACGTCAAGCTGCACGATCCGGACGAACCCTCGATCGACACGCAGACCGCCTACGACGCCCTGGGCCGTCCCACCCTCCAAACCGACGGCAGGGGCTTCACCACCGCCACCGCCTACCATCTCTTCCACGGCTATGTGACGACGGTGACCAACGCCCTGGGCCACCAGACCGTAAGCACGAACGACCCCGGCTGGGGGCTGCCCACCTCCATCACCGACGCCAACGGCCGCGTCACCACCCTGCAATACGACGCCTACGGCCGCCTCGCCAAGGTCTGGAAGCCCACCGAACCCACCAACGGCCCCCCCAGCCTCGAGTTTGTCTACGCCCCCGCCTCGCGCCCGGCCTGGGTGAAAACGCGCACCCTGCAGAGCGGCAGCAGCTACCTCGACAGCTGGCAGTTCGTCGACGGCTTTGGGCGCGCACTGCAGACGCAGACGCCCCTGGCCGCCGGCAATCGCGCCGTCACCTACCAGCGCCACAACGCCCTCGGCCAGCTCACCCACCAGAGCGCGCCCTTCGCCTACTCCGGCGCCGCCGGCAGCAACTTCATCGTCCCCGTCTGGAATGAGGTGCCCAACGGGACGCTCACCTACTACGACGCGCTCAACCGCATCACCAAGGTCGAAACCTGGAGCCTTACCACCCTGCTCTGGGATGTGGAGAGCAGCTATCACGGGCTGACGCAGACCGACACCGACGCCAAGGGCTTCGTCACCAAAACCACGCGCAACGCCTTCGGCATGACCACGGCCGTCGCCGAGACGATTGGCGCCACCGGGCACTTCTCCACCACCACCTATACCTACGACGTGCAGAACAACCTGCTGCAGGTGCAGGACGCCCTCGGCAACCTTACCACCATGACGTACGACATGCTCGGCCGCAAACGCAGCATGGTCGACCCCGACATGGGCGCCTGGCTCTACAGCTACGACAGGAACAGCAACCTCGTCAGCCAGCGCGACGGGCGCGGCCTCTGGCTCTTCATGGAGTACGACGCCCTCAACCGTCTTGCCGTCAAGCGGCGCGACACCGCCGGCAGCGGCCCGCTCGTTGCTACCTACAGCTACGACGCCGCCAACCAGCGCGGGCTGCCCAGCAGAAGCCGCGCCTACGACAGCGCCGGCGGCTACGTCGAAAGCTGGGCCGTCACCTACGACGCCCGCAACCGCCTTACCCAGGAGCGGCTGATTGTGCCCGGCGCCGGCGAGTTCCGCTTCGACTACGCCTACAACGCCGCCGACGCCCGCACCTACACCAACTACCCCGGCGGCGCCAACGCCAGCCTGGGCGAAAACGTCGCCTACGGCTACAACGCCGTCGGCCAGCTCACCTCGGCCGCCGGCAGCGGCTTCAGCTACCTCACCAGCGCCACCTACAACGCCCAGGGCAAGCTCCTCACCCAGGTCAACGGCGGCGTCGTCGCCCGCCTCTACACCTACGAGAGCAACACTCTGCGCCTGGCCACCATGACGGCAGGCAACAACAGCCCCGCCTTCAACAACCAGCAGAACCTTGCCTACCGCTACGACAACGCCGGCAACGTCACCTCGCTGGTCGACGCCATCAACAGCAACCAGGTGCAGTGCTTCCACTACGACACGCGCCACCGCCTCACCGCCGCCCGCACCGCCGCCGCCGTCGCCAGCTGCACCACCTACGCTGCCGTGGGCGCCGGCTACTACACCCTCACCTGGGGCTACAATCCCATCGGCAACATTATCGGCGTCAGCGGCCATCCCCACACCTACAGCGCAACCCAGCCCCACGCCCTTGCAGGCGCCTACGGCAACAGCTACGCCTACGACGCCAACGGCAATCAGGTCAGCCGCACCATCAGCGGCGTCACCTACACCTTCACCTACGACCGCGAAAACCGGCTCACCGAGGTCAAGCAGGGCGCCAATCCGCTCGCCTCCTATTCCTACGACAGCAGCGGCAAGCGCGTGCGCAGCACGGTGGGTGGCGTCACCACCATCACCTTCAACGGCATCTACGAATACGTGGTGGGCAGCGGGGCCACGACCAAGTATTATGAGGGCAACGTCCTGCGCCGCACCGGCTACGCTGCAGACAACGGCGTCTTCTACCTGCTGCAGGACCAGCTGCGCTCCAGCTCGAGCCTGCTTACCGCAGCCGGCGCCCTCGCCCCCGGCGGCCGCGCCTACTACACGCCCTTCGGCGCCGCGCGCGCCGGCACGCTCACGCTCACGCTCACCAGCAAGCACTTCACCGGCCAATACCACGAAGCCAACCTCACCGGCGACGCCGGCCTCTACGACTACGGCGCCCGCTGGTACGACCCACGCATCGGCCGCTTCCTCAGCCCCGATTCCATCGTGCCCGAGCCCGGCAACCCCCAAGACCTCAACCGCTACTCCTACGTCCGCAACAACCCCACCAACCTTACCGATTCGAGCGGCCACTGCGTCGACGGCATCACGACCATCGCCTGTATCCTCGCCGGCGTAGCGCTCATCACCAAAGGAATCGATTATGGCTGGACGGCGTGGGATCTCTTCCAGGCTTCGCGTACGCTGCGCAATCCGAGCGCGTCCGATGGCGACAAGTTAGTTGCCGGCGTAACCGTAGTGCTGTCGGTGGGGCTGGAGGCGGTCGAGCCCGATGATATCTTGCCCATCGGGGTGCCGCTTGACGATGTTGCGCGGCGCACTATTGTCTCGGGGATGCGTAGTGCAGTGCAGGATGGCGGTCTGCGCGGTGGCGTCAACTTCCTGACGAAGAGCTTGGGCGTGTCAGGTGCCGCGGGGACGGTACGCGCGCTTTACGACAGCGGCATGTTCCATGGCATTCGTCCGGCGGGTGAATGGATGGCTGACCTGGCAGGTGTACGGGGTAGCGCTGGTCTGGCCGTGCACCACATTTTGGAGAAACGCTTTGCCAGTCTCATGGGAGTGGAGCCTAACGACATCCCTGGCATCGTGCTCACCAAGGTGTATCATGATCAAACCATAACGAGCGAGTTATTCAAGGCATTGCCCACAGGCCAGACTTACAATGCGCAGCAGATATGGAATGAATACAGACGTGTCTATACACGCTTGGGTCACATGGACTGGCTAGACGCAATCTGGCCCTATTTTGCCGGCCGAGGGGTGACATGGTAATGAAAGCGACGATGCGTATTTCACTCAGTTGGCTTGGCTGGAAAGGCAACAAGTCCCCCAAGTCCAAGTCCGACATTGAAAGTGATCGCCAACTCGTGCGAGAGTTGCTTGCCGAGGTCAAGTCCATAGACGCCTTCAATCCGGAGCAACCGTTCTACGATCTGGAATTGGACAAGGATGATCCGCTCTTGGCTCACCTCATCGAACGTCTCCAAGCAAGGCCCGACCTCGTGGGTCCCGGCATAACGGTCATGCATCGCTTCGGTAAGTTCGAACTGGCAGAGGCCCCTTTGCTCGTCTGGCGGATGACAAACCAGGCAGTCGAAGACGACGTGTACGATATGGAGGTCGATGGATACAAAGGAGGGCCGGCGGCCGCCTACGTCCACTGCCCAATCTGCCGCGCCATGTTGCAGCAGCGCCGCAACCTGCGTCTGCGGACGCGGCGCATGGGCGCTCGCGACCTGTCGTTGACCTTTGGCGGTGACGTCATTCTCAGTGAACGAGTGCGGACGCTCTTTGCGCAGCACCAAGTTACGGGTGTTGCGTTTCGCCCTGTCGAGGCCGACGTGCGACCTCACCGACCTGGGCCGCAGCTGAGCCAGTTGGTGGCGACCCACACGCTGCCTCCCATGCAGGCACCGCCCACCGAATTCGAGGGAACGCAACAGTGTGCCGAGTGTGGAACGACAGCTCAATTCATCAAGCATACCCATATGTGGGGCGTTCTCATGTACTACGAACCCACACCGATCTTCTACTATCGAGGGGTAATGTCGGACACTGCAGACATCAACGCTACCTGCGAACGCTTGGGCGAGCCGCCTGTGGCTCGCCCCTACCTGCTGATCTCGCAGCGTCTCTATCAGCTTCTCCTGCAGGAACGCGTGAAGAGCTGGGACGTCGAGCCCGTCCATATCGTCGAGTAGGAAGGATCTCTCCGCTCCCATACGTTACCGGTGTTGCCCTTCCGCTGGGTGCGTTCGGTGCCCCCAAGGGAGGACCAGTTCGTTGCATCTTCCTTCCTTGCCCGGATTTCAAGAGAAGGGCATCAAACCTCGGCGCTGCGCGCCGGCCAGCTCACCCTCACCACCAAACGCTTTACGGACCAATACCACGAGAGCACACTGCCCGGCGACGCCGGCCTCTACGATTACGGCGCGCGCTGGTACGACCCGCGCATCGGTCGCTTCCTCACGCCTGATTCCATCGTGCCGGAGCCGGGCAACCCGCAGACGCTCAACCGCTATTCGTACGTTAACAACAATCCCACCAACCTCACCGACCCGTCAGGGCACTGCCCAGTCTGCATCTGGCTGATTCTGGTCGGCATTGCCTTCTTGTCCGAAGGGAGTGTTGCCGAGGCGCCGGCAGGCGGCTACTCAGATGTCCCGCCAAACGCCAACGGGCTGGCCGGTGTGGCGCTGGTCAGCGGCGGCGCGGCGCTGGCGCTCGTCGGTCCAGCCCTTGCACCGGCAACGGTCGGCGCACTGTGTGGCGATGGCGACTGCACCAACGAAGGGCAGGCCGGCGCCCGGCTGGCTCAGGCGGCGCAGCAGACGCAGTCGGTCTGGAACATGCGTTGGGACCAACGGGGCGTTGCCATTGAAGAGGCGCTCGGCCGCTCCCCGGACCTTGTGAAGAACTTTCCGATGATTGACCGGTTTGCGAATGGTACTGCCACCAGCATCAAGTCGATCGATCTGCTGGCCCCGACGTATCAGAACCCTGCCAATATCCAGGCAAAGGTGTGGTACTACATCTCCACGCTGTCGAAGTGGCAAGGTACAACGTGGGGCGCGAAGACAATTGCCCCTGAGGAGATTATTGCAAGAGAAGTTCTACTTGCCATTCCTCCAGGTGCTACCTCTGTACAGATGAATGTCCTGCGCCAGATGCAGCAACTCGCCCCTGACGCTGGCGTGATCTTGAATCTGGTCGAAGTCCCATAAGTGCTAGAGGGAACAGTCATGTCAAAAACGCATGTGCTGATTGTGGCGAACAAGAAAGAGGCCCACTTGCCCGTGCTGGGTATCCTGAGTTCTGGAATGGCCCATCATCTTGAGCCAGTCATGAGCATACCTCTACAGCTTGATGCCATCTGCGATGCGATCCGCAATCGCCTTTCGTACGGCAATCCGCCAGTAGATGACTCTGTAGGACCACAACTGATCGCCAAAGATAGCCCATTGCTGCGCGCTACGAAGTCTCGCTCGTGGAAGCAGATGGCGACGAAGTGGGTCAACTACTTGCTCTCTTGGACTGACGAGTATGTATCTCTCAGCACCTCGTACCGTGACAAGCAGGGGCGCTGGCAGTATGACGGCAAGAAGTATCGCCGCTTCCCGCTCGACACGCCGCTGGAGAGCATTGTGGCGGTGATTCTGGCAGATGTGCACGAACAGATGGAGGCGCTGGCGGCTCTCTAGCTACGAGCGGCTGGATGCTGCATGCAATCGCCACGCCCTGTACCCCAGCCGCCGGCCCCTGCTGCAGGACCAGCTGCGCTCCAGCTCGAGCCTGCTCACCGCAACCGGCGCGCTGGCCCCCGGCGGCCGCGCCTACTACACGCCCTTCGGCGCCGCACGCGCCGGCACGCTCACGCTCACCCTCACCAGTAAGCACTTCACCGGCCAATACCACGAAGCCAACCTGACCGGCGGCGCAGGGCTCTACGACTACGGTGCGCGCTGGTACGACCCGCGCATCGGCCGCTTCCTCAGCCCCGATTCCATCGTGCCTGAGCCCGGCAATCCGCAGACGCTCAATCGCTACAGCTACGCCAACAACAATCCCGTCAATCTCAGCGACCCGTCGGGGCATGCCCCCATCCCGGTGTACGATGGCGCAGGCGGCCCCCCTGCCGACTACAACCCCATCGACTGGAGCGAGTTGGCGGTCAGCAACCCTTCCATCGCCCAGGCACAGATGCGCGTCTGGATGCAGGACCATCAGGTTCCCGCACTCCTGCAGGGTATGCAACAGTGGCTGGAACGCACGCATCCCAACGACCAAATCGTGCCCCAGATGTTCGCCGACGTGCGCTTCAACGCCACCATGAGCGGCGACCTTCCCGAGCTATTTGAGCACGCCAACTGGCAGCAGACAGCGCCGTGGTTGGGTACAATGGCTGCAGCCGTTGCCACCACGGATGCACATTTTGGAGAGCGGGGGGCGGCGGATGGCGGCGGCCGTCCGCTCCTCACCTTGAACAGGCGCAACTTCCGCGCTAACCTCATTCGCTCCGGCGAGCCGCTCCCCGGCAACCCTGCCGACTTTGAAGCCCATCACATCTTCCCAGTGGCGTTGGCTGAGCAATTTCAGGGCATCAAGGGATTGGGAAGTATCCATGATCCTTTGTATGGAGTCTGGGTGCCAAAGGGGGTTCATCAGTCGTGGAGTTTTGATTACGAAGCCGAATGGCGCATATTCTTCCAATTCCCGCGTAGTCTGCAAGACGTCTTCGACCAAGCACGAGAAATGGCCCCGTATTATGGCTATCGAATTCGCTTCTGGTGATGGCTTTGATGACTTCTACGAATTGACCGATCCCATCAGCCACAGCTATCTACGTCTCGCGACCGACCAAGCGGTATGGCCGCTTGCTGAAAAACTGGCCAAAGGCAAAGTGGTGCCCGAGCAACCGCTGCAGTACCGGCACCACATGGGCGGCAAACTGGCATCCTTCCTGTGGGCCAGCCTGTTGCCTTTGGTCTGCGTGCGGCTGGAGGTGGTTGATCTCCTCCAATCCCACGGCTTCACAGGGTGGAGCACATATCCGGTTGAGGTGGTCGACCGCAATGAAGCACAGGTGCCTGGCTACGCTGGTTTTTCGATCACGGGGCCCGATCTGGCTTGGGATCGGTCGAAGAGCTCCAGAATTATCCAGCCTCCTATCGTGCCTGCAGGTATCTCTCGTCCTGCATTCAGGGGACTCTATTTCGATCGCTCGCAATGGGATGGAAGTGACTTCTTCTGGACAAGAGGCGCCAGCATCGTCACGGACCGGGCCATGAAGGCTATGAAGCGCGCGAAGTTCACCAACGTACGCTTCAACTCGTTGCACGAGATCGAGATCCCAGAGAGTCACCTGCGCGCGAACGAATAGGGCGGCTTGAAGCGAGGCGTATGACGCCCTTCACATCCAGGGCGCCGGCCTCTACGACTATGGCGCGCGCTGGTACGACCCGCGCATCGGCCGCTTCCTCAGTCCGGACTCCATCGTGCCGGAGCCGGGCAACCCGCAGACGCTCAACCGCTACAGCTACGTCAACAACAACCCCACAACTCTTACCGACCCGTCGGGGCACGTCCCCGTCTCGGTGCACGATGGCGGAGGCGGGTTTCCTGCCGGCTACACCTCACTTGCTGACCGGGTCGACGAAGTCAAACGGCGCTGCCGCACCCGCCTGCAAGCCTATACCGAACGGCTGCTCGCTCAACGTCTACACCATGCAGTTCCCATCGTGGGTTCACTTTAGGGCGCAACGAGCCGCAAGGACGCAGGAACGACGCTTGAACGCAGGCCTGCATCCTGGTATCGCTATAGCCACCTCCTGAACGGCGCGCGCCGGCGCGCAGCCGCCTGAAGGTGACTTTGACAGCCCCTGCGCCCCGCGTTACCATTACATCTGCCCAGCACACGTCTGTTCAGCCAACCGCGCGCTTCCCCGCGTCGCCTGGCGCCTGTGCCGGCAGATCACGTTCCCCCGACCCCCATCCAGTTTGCCCGTGCAGGCGCAGCAGCGGCATGTTCGCCATCCGTCTGCGCTGCCCCTTGCCTGCACGCAGCAGATGCCCGCGCTCCCGCCACACAGCTTCCCTGATCCCAGACCGCTTGACCGCTGCTCTCCACCCATTCATACGCGTTTCTACTGAGGAGATGGCTATGACCGGCAACCGTGGCACCCTGAAGTGGATGGTCTTGCTGATGATGCTGGTTGCGCTGCTCGCCGGCTGTGTTGCACCGACGGCAACTGCGCCCGCCGCCGCAGACGCTGCCGCCGAAGCGCCGGCCGCAGACGCCGGCGACACAGTCCAGATTGGCGTTTCGGTCTCGAGCTTCAACGACACCTTCCTCACCTACATGCGCGACGGCATGGCCGCCTATGCCGAAGGCCTGACCGACGCCGAAGTCACCTACGTCGACGCCAAGGAAGACGCCGCGGCCCAGCTCAGCCAGGTGGAAAACTTCATCTCGCAAGGTGTGGACGCCGTGGTCATCGTGCCCGTGAACACCGAAGCCACTGCGCCGATGACGGAAGCGCTGGCCGAGGCGGGCATTCCGCTCGTCTATGTCAACCGCCTGCCCGCCGGCCTGCCCGACGACGTGGTCTTCGTCGGTTCGGAATCGATCGACGCTGGCATCTTCCAGATGGAGTGGATCACCGAACAGTTGGGTGGCGAGGGCAACGTGGTGATCATGATGGGCAAGCTCGACAACGAGGCCGCCGTCAAGCGCACCGAAGGTGTGGAGCAGGTGGCCGCCGAGAACCCGGGCATTGCCATCACCAAGAAGGACACGGCCAACTGGAGCCGCGAAGAGGGGTTGACGCTGATGGAGAACTGGCTGGCCACGGGCGACCCGATCGCCGCCGTCGCGTCGAACAACGACGACATGGCGCTGGGCGCGCTCGAGGCGATTGAAGCCGCCGGCCTGCTGGGCCAGATCATCGTCGGCGGCGTGGATGCCACTCCCGACGCCCTGGCCGAGATGGAAGCCGGCCGCCTCGACGTCACCGTCTTCCAGGATGCCAACGGCCAGGGCTCGGGCGCCATCGACGCTGCCTACAAGCTGGCCAAGGGCGAAGCGGTGGAGAACCGCGTCTGGATCCCCTTCCAACTGGTGACGCAGGAGAACTACCAGGACTTTATGAACTAGCCGCACGGCGCATGGGGGCCGGCCACGCGTTGCTGCGCGGCCGGCCCCCTGCGCCCAGCCGTGGCTGCCGCCCCTCACCCGCGCACCTCCCCGCACCCACCACAGCCGGACCATTCCATGCCCACCGACGAGAACCCCTCCAGCGCAGCAGGCGCCGCCCCGGACGCGGGCCTGCTTCTGCGCATGGAGCACATCTCCAAGAGCTTTCCGGGCGTCAAGGCGCTGGACGACGTACACCTGCACGTGCGCCCGGCCACTGTCCACGCGCTGATGGGCGAGAACGGCGCCGGCAAGTCCACGTTGATGAAGGTGCTGATCGGCATGTACCGCCCCGACGGCGGGACAATCAGCTTTGACGGCCGTACGGTGGAGCTGCGCGACACCGAGACCGCGCTCAAGCTCGGCATCTCGATGATCCACCAGGAGCTTTCGCCCGTCCCCTACATGACGGTGGCCGAGAATGTCTATCTGGGGCGCGAACCCACCCGCTTTGGGCTGATCGACAAGCGGCAGATGATCGCCGACACGCGCCGCCTGCTCCAGCAGCTCGAGCTTGACATCAACCCCACGGCGTTGATGAAGGAGCTGAGCATCGCCAATACGCAGATGGTGGAGATCGCCAAGGCGATGTCGTACAACGCGCGCCTGATCATCATGGACGAGCCCACCTCGGCGATTACGGAGCGCGAGGTCGCCCACCTCTTCCGCCTGATTCGGGCGCTGAAGCAGCAGGGCGTCGCCGTCATCTACATTACGCACAAGATGGACGAGGTCTTCCAGATCTCGGACGAGATCACCGTCTTTCGCGACGGGCGCCACATTGCCACCGTGCCGGCCGCCACCACCGATCGCAACAGCCTGATCGCGATGATGGTGGGTCGCGAGCTCACCAACCTCTTCCCCAAGAGCGAGGCGCCAATCGGCGAGGTGGTGCTCGCGGTGCGCGGCCTGTCGCGGCGCGGCGTGGTGCAGGATGTGAGCTTTGAGCTGCGCCGCGGCGAGATTCTCGGCATCGCCGGGCTGATGGGCTCGGGGCGCACCGAAGTGATGGAGGCGATCTTTGGCATTCACCGCCTGGATGCGGGCGAAATCTACGTCAAGGGCGAGCGCGTTGAGATTCACGAGCCCAGCGACGCCATCCGCCACGGCATGGCGCTGCTCACCGAAGACCGCAAGATCACCGGCATCATGGCCGTGCTGCCCGTGCGCGACAACATGATGATCGCCAGCCTGGGCAGCTTTGTGCACCGCGGCCTGCTCGACCAGCGCCGCCTGGCCGAAACCTGCCGGCGCGAGAAGTCGCGCCTTGACATCAAGACGCCGAGCATGGACCAGGTGATCAAGCTGCTCTCCGGCGGCAACCAGCAGAAGGTGCTCGTCTCGCGCTGGCTGCTCACCACGCCCGACATTCTGATCCTCGACGAGCCGACACGCGGCATCGACGTGGGCACCAAGAGCGAGATCCACCGGCTGATGACCAACCTGGCCGCCGAGGGCAAGGCGATCCTGATGGTCTCCTCCGAGCTGCCCGAAATCCTGGGCATGAGCGACCGCGTGCTGGTGATGCACGAAGGGCGCATGACGGGCATCTTCGAACGTGCCGAGGCGACGCAGGAGCGCATCATGCGCGCCGCCACCGGCCACCGCGACGAGCCGCTGCCCGTCGCGGCATGAACCCACCTGCCCTACCGCTTTTGAACCCATTTCAGACCCATTTCAGAATCATCATCAAACCAGACAAAGGCGATGCGTATGAATGCCGCAGAGACACAGGCGCGCACAGGGGCGATGTCGGGTGACTGGTGGCGCGCTTTCCTGCGCAAATACGCGATTGTGCTGATCCTGCTCGCCATGCTGGCGGCGATGTCCTTCCTCTCTGACGCCTTCCTGACGCCGCGCAACCTGCTCAACGTCGTGCGCCAGATTTCGGTCATCGGCCTGCTCGGCATCGGCGTCACCATGGCCATCATCAGCACCGGCATCGACCTCTCGCTCGGTTCGGTGCTGGCGCTCTCGGCGGTGGTCGCGGCCAGTCTGGCGCAGCAGCCCGGCTGGGAATCGGCCATGTACCCGACGCTGGCCGGGCTGCCCGTGCTGGTGCCGATTCTGGCCGGGTTGGGTGTGGGGCTGGTGGCTGGCTTCACCAACGGCTTTCTGATCGCCCAGTTCCGCATTGCCCCCTTCATCGCCACGCTGGGCATGATGACGGTGGCGCGCGGCTTTGCCCTGCTCTACAGCGACGGCCGCCCCATCAGCAGCTTGACGGATTCCTACACCTTTATCGGCCAGGGCGAGCTCTGGGGCATTCCGCTGCCCATCCTCATCCTTGCCTTGGTGGCGATCCTGGCCTCGGTGCTGCTCAACCATACGCGTTTTGGGCGCTACATCTACGCAATTGGCGGCAACGAGCAGGCGGCGCGCATCTCGGGCGTCAAGATCTATCGGGTCAAGATCGGCATCTACACGCTATCGGGCCTGATGGCCGGGTTGGCGGGCCTGGTGCTCTCGGCGCGCATCAGCTCCGGGCAGCCGGGGCTGGGCGTCAGCTACGAGCTGGACGCGATTGCGTCGGCCGTCATCGGCGGCACCAGCTTTTCGGGCGGCATCGGCACCGTGTGGGGCACGCTGGTGGGCGCGCTGATCATCGGCGTGCTCAACAACGGGCTCGACCTGCTGAACGTCTCCGCCTACTGGCAGCAGATCGTGAAGGGCGCGATCATCGTCTTGGCAATCATCATCGACGAACGCAAGAACCGGTAGGCCCGATCCCGATGCGCAACGTCCATCACGAGCCGATGGTGATCGAGTTCGACGGGGAGATCTGGTTCTGGCGCGGGCCCGCCCCCTTCTACTTCGTCTCGGTGCCCGACGAAGCGGCCGGCGACTTAAAGGCGATCCTGAGCACCGTCACCTATGGCTGGGGCATGATCCCGGTGCGGGTGGAGATCGGCAGGACGCGCTACGAGACCGCCATGTGGCCCAAGAATGGCGGCTACATCGTGCCCATCAAGGCAGCCGTACGCAAGGCCGAAGCGATTGACGAGGGGCATGTCATCCATCTGCGGCTGGAAGTCGGCTGAGGCAAATCCGCCGGTCCGGGCGCGCCAAACCCCCGCCTGCGCCGGCTTCAGCAACCAGGAAGGGATGTACCTATGGCTTTCGATCTTGCTTCGTCGGTGCAGAGGGCGGAGAGCAGCGGCGCGCCCGTGATCGCGGTTGGCGTCATCGGCACGGGCGGCATGGGGCTGCGCCACGTCGAGAACCTGCACAGCCGTGTGGTGGGCGCGCGCATCGTCGCCGTCTACGACCTGGACGCCGGCCGCGCTGCGCACGCCGCTGCGGCCGCCGACGCCCGCGCCGCTGCCTCGCCCCAGGCGCTGATCGACGACCCAGCCGTGCAGGCCGTCGTCATCGCCTCGCCGGACCCCACGCACGCCGAGCTTGCCGCAGCGTGTGTGGCCGCGGGCAAACCGGTGCTCTGCGAAAAGCCGCTGGCACAGACGGGCGCCGGCGCGCAAGCGGTGATCGATGCCGAAGTCGCCGGCGGCCGCCGCCTGATTGCGCTCGGCTTTATGCGCCGCTTCGACCCGGCGCACCTGGCCGTGCTCAACGCCGCACGCGGTGGCGCGATTGGGCAGCCGCTGCTCTTCAGGTGCGCCAGCCGCGCCCAGGCCATGGCCGCCGACCGCCCACTCGAGAGCATCATGAACAATACGGCGATCCACGACCTGGACGCGGCACGCTGGATGCTGGCCGACGCCGCCGCCGGCGAGGATGTACACGAGGTGATGGTCCACGCCGTGCGCAGCCGCGACCTCTTTGTGCCCGATACGGCCGACCTGTTTGTGATTGCCCTGCGCGTGGGCACGCGCAAACTGGCCAGCATCGAGGTCGCCATGGCGGTCGAGTACGGCTACGACATCGAAGCAGGGCTGGTGGGCACACAGGGCGTGGCCGAGACGCAGCAGCCCGATGTGGCGCTGGTGCGGCGCGCCAACCAGCGCGGCTTCACCTTCCCCAACGACTGGCTCGAGCGCTTCCAGATTGCCTACCTGGCCGAGCTGCAGGAGTGGGTCTCGTCGCTGCGTGGGCTCTGCAGCTTCAGCGGCGCCACGGCGTGGGATGGGCTGATGGCCAACCTGGTCGCCGACGCCTGCGTCAGCTCCGTGCGGCGCGGCGGCCCCGTCGCGCTGGTCGCGCCGCCCATGCCGGCCCTCTACCGCGCGGCCTGAGCCGCGCCACTCCCTCACTACGCAGCGCGACCACCTGAAGCCGCCGCGCGCCGGCACTCTTTGCAAGGAGCAGACCATGCAGGCAACCACCTTCAAAAGCCCGCTGCACGAGACAGTGGCCACCACCCCCACCGACTTCTGGAACGACTCCTGCTCGATCGAGGAGCTCACCTACGCCATCGAGCATGGCGCTGTGGGGGCGACCTCGAACCCCACAATCGTGGGCCAGGTGCTCAAGAAGGAGCAGCAGCTCTGGAAGGCGCGCATCCACGCCCTGATTGCCGACAATCCCACCTGGGGCGAAGAAGAGGTGACGTGGAAGCTGATCGAGGAGATGGCCGTCAAGGGCGCCGAGCTGCTGCTGCCCGTATATGAACGCGAGCAGGGGCTGAAGGGGCGGCTCTCGATCCAGACCAACCCCACCTTCTACCGCAACGCCGAAGCAATTGTGCGCCAGGCGGTGCACTTCAACACGCTGGCGCCGAACATGCAGGTCAAGATTCCTGTCACCGCCGCCGGCGTGCAGGCGATCGAGGAGGTGACATACGAAGGGGTCAACGTCAATGCCACCGTCTGCTTCTGCGTGCCGCAGGCGCTGGCCGTGGCGGCAGCCGTCGAGCGCGGGCTGGAGCGCCGCGCCGCCGCCGGCAAGAGCGTGGCCGACATGCGCCCCGTCTGCACGGTGATGGTTGGGCGCATGGATGATTGGATTCACGTGCTGGAGAAGCGCGACGGCGTGCTGGTTGCCCCCGGCACAGGCGATTGGGCGGGCATCGCCTGCATCAAGAAGGCGTACGCGATCTATCACGAACGGGGCTATCGTGCCCGGCTGCTGGCTGCGGCCTATCGCCACCACCTGCACTGGAGCGAGCTGATCGGCGGCGACATTGTGCTGACGATCCCCGCAGAGTGGCAGAAGCTCTTCAACGCCTCGACGCTGCCCGTGCAGCCGCGCTTCGATGCGCCTGTGCCGCCCGCCGCACTCGAAGCGCTACTCGCCGCCTTCCCCGATTTCCGGCGCGCCTACGCCGCCGACGGCATGCAGCCCGCCGAGTTCGACAGCTTTGGCCCCACCGTGCGCACGCTGCGCGCCTTTATCGCCTCGTACCGCGAGCTGCTGGCCACCATTCGCGACTACATGCTGCCCAACCCCGACATCGCCCGGGCCTGACCGGCGAGCAGGAACCCTATGGCTCTCCCGCGTGCGTATTCCGCCACCGACCTGCTGGTGCGCCCCCGTTCTACCGCCGAGCGCGCCGCCGCCGACCCCGGCCTGCTGTTGCAGGTGACGCCCGCCGCCGCCGGCTGGGACTACATCTCGTTTGAGGTGCGCACGCTGCAGGCGGGCGCGACCTGGCGCTTTGCCAGCGGCGAAAACGAGCTGGCGCTGGTGGACCTGGGTGGCCGTTTTGCCGTCGATTCGTCGCGCGGCGCCTGGCCCGAAATCGGCGGGCGGCCCAATGTCTTTGCCGGCGCCGGCCACGTGCTCTACCTGCCGCGCCGCACCGACTTCACCGTCACCGCCCTCGAAGCCTGCACCTTTGCCGCCACCTGGGTGCCCAGCGACGAGGACCGCGCGCCCTTCCTCACCGAACCCGGGCAGGTGCCCGTCTCGATCCGCGGCGGCGACAACGCCAGCCGCCAGATCAACGACCTGCTGCCGCCCGGCTCGCCCGTGCAGCGGCTGGTGCTGGTGGAGGTCTACACGCCCGGCGGCAACTGGAGCAGCTACCCGCCCCACAAGCACGACGTGCACATCGCCGCGCCCGACGGTTCGCTGATCGAGTCGGACCTCGAGGAGGTCTACTACTACCGCATCGACAAGCCCGAGGGCTACGCGTTCCAGCGCGTCTACACCGACGAGCGCTCGCCGCTGCAGCAGGCCGGCTACCCCATCGATGCCGTGGTGCGCGCCGAAGACGGCTGCGCCGTGCTGATCCCCGAGGGCTACCACCCGGTGGTGAGCGCGCCGGGCTACACCACCTACTACCTCAACGTGCTGGCAGGCAGCGCACAGAGCCTGGCCAACCAGGACGACCCGCGCTACAGCTGGGTGAAGGGGAGCTACGCAGGCGTGGATGCGCGGCTGCCGATTTATTGACTGCATCGAGAAGCGAGAAGCGAGAACGTTCGCCCACCTGACTGTTCGATGCTCGCGCCACATTCGCTAGCGACCTCTCGCTTCTCGATTCTCGATTCTCGATTTCTTTTCAGGAGAAGTGCTGATGCCACGATTGACCATGGCCCAGGCCGTGATTGCGTTTCTCAAGCAGCAGTACACCGAGCGCGACGGCCTTGAGCAGCGGCTGATCCCGGGCGTCTTTGGCATCTTTGGCCACGGCAACGTCGCCGGCATCGGCCAGGCGCTGCTGCAGGCGCCCGACCTGCGCTACTATCAAACGCGCAACGAGCAGGCGATGGTGCACACCGCCGCCGCCTTTGCCAAGCAGCGCAACCGCCTGCAGACGATGGCCTGCACCACCTCGATCGGGCCGGGCGCGCTCAACATGGTCACCGGCGCGGCCACCGCCACCGTCAACCGGCTGCCCGTGCTGCTGCTCCCCGGCGACATCTTCGCCCGCCGCAACGTGGCGCCCGTGCTCCAGCAGCTCGAATCCGAACACTCGCAGGACCTCTCCGTCAACGACTGCTTCCGCCCCGTCAGCCGCTACTGGGACCGCATCAACCGCCCCGACCAGCTGGTGATGGCGCTGCCCGAAGCCATGCGCGTGCTCACCAGCCCCGAGGAGACCGGCGCGGTGACGCTGGCGCTGCCGCAGGATGTGCAGGCCGAAGCGTGGGAGTATCCCGAAGAGCTCTTCGCGCGCCGGGTGTGGCACGTGGCGCGCAGCCGCCCCGACGTTGCCGCCCTGCAGCGCGCCGCCGCATGGATGCGTGCCGCGCAGCGCCCGCTGATTGTGGCCGGCGGCGGCGTGATCTACAGCGAGGCGACCGACGCGCTGCGCCGCTTTGTCGAGGACACCGGCATCCCCGTGGGCGAAACGATGGCGGGCAAGGGCAGCCTGCGCTACGACCACCCGCTGAACATGGGCGCGGTGGGCGCCACCGGCACGCTGGCCGCCAACCAGCTCGCGCTCGAAGCCGACCTGGTGATCGGCATCGGCACCCGCTACAGCGACTTCACCACCGCCAGCAAGACGCAGTTCCAGGATGCCGGCGTGCGCTTTGTCAACATCAACGTCGCCGCCTTCGACGCACACAAGCACCATGCGCTGCCGCTGGTGGGCGATGCCCGCGCCACGCTCGAGGAGCTGGCCGCAGCGCTGCAGGGAGTGCGCGCGCCCGAGAGCTGGAGCCTGCGCGCCACGTCGCTCCACAGCGAGTGGGAGGCCGAGGTCGAGCGCATCTACAGCCTGCGCGGCGCGCCGCTGCCCACGCAGGGCGAACTGATCGGCCTCGTCAACGAGCAGGGCGACGGCGAGGGGGTGATGGTCTGCGCCGCGGGCAGCCTGCCGGGCGACCTGCACAAGCTCTGGCGCACGCGCCACCCCAAGCAGTACCACCTGGAGTACGGCTTCTCGTGCATGGGCTACGAAATTGCCGGCGGCCTGGGCGTGAAGATGGCCGACCCGGCGCGCGAGGTCTATGTGCTGGTGGGCGACGGTAGCTACCTGATGCTCGCCAACGAGATCGTGACCTCGATCCAGGAGGGCTACAAGCTGACGATCGTGCTGCTCGACAACCGGGGCTACAAGAGCATCGGCGCGCTCAGCCGCTCGCTGGGCATGCAGGGCTTTGGCACCCGCTACGCCTATCCGCAGCCGCTCAACGCCGGGCTAGATGCCGGCGCCGCCACCGCAAGCCTGCCCGACGACCGCGCGACCGACGCCGCGCCGCTGCCCGTGGACCTGGCAATGAATGCCCGTTCGCTGGGCGCCCACGTGATCGAGTGCGCCAGCCACGCCGAGGCGGCGGCGGCGCTGCAGGCGGCCAAGGCAATCGACCACACCGTTGTCATCCACGTGCAGACGGACCGCTACGCCGGCGTGCCGGGCTACTTCTCGTGGTGGGATGTGCCGGTGGCCGAAGTGAGCACGATCGATACCGTGCAGGCGGCGCGCGAGGAGTGGGAAGAGATGCGCGCGAAAGAGCGTTACTATCTTTAGTTTTTCTGCTTTAGCCCCAAGCTGAACTGCTACGTATTCTTACCCCCGCAACTCGCCGCGCAGGAGTGCACATGAAGAGCCACTCGATTGGCATCGGCGTCATCGGCATGGGCTGGATGGGCCAGGCCCACAGCCGCGCCTATCGCGCCATGGCCGACCGCTACTACGATTCCGGACTGCGTCCGCGCCTGGTGATCTGCGCCGATGACATGGCGGCGCGTGCCGAACGCGCACGCGAGGCGCTGGGCTTCGAACGCTGCACAACCGAGTGGCGCGCCGTCATTGACGACCCAGAGGTGCAGGTCGTCAACATCGCCTCGCCCAACTACCTGCACCTCGAGATGATCCGCGCCGCCACTGCAGTGGGCAAGCATGTCTTCTGCGAAAAGCCGGTGGGGCGCACGCCCGCCGAATCGGTCGAGGCCGAATGGCTGGCGCGCAAGGCCGGCGTGCGCAGCGGCGTGGGCTTCAACTACCGCTGGGCGCCCATGGTGCAGTACACGCGCACGCTGATCGAACAAGGGCGGCTGGGGCGGCTTACCCACTACCGCGGCCGTTTCTTCTCGATGTATGGCAGCAACCCGCTGGGACTGCTCTCGTGGCGCTTTGAATACGCGCGCGCCGGCAGCGGCGTGCTGGGCGACATCATGTCGCACGTGGTGGACATGGCGCACATGCTCGCCGGCCCCATCGAGCGCATCACCAGCCGCCGCCACACCTTCATCACCGAACGGCCGCTGCCCGTGCCAGGCCAGGGCACCCACTTTTCGGTGGGCGCGCCCGATGACCCCACCGGCCCGGTCGAGAACGAGGATTACGTCAGCGCGCTGGTGACCTTTGCCAACGGCGCGGTGGGCAGCTTTGAAACCTGCCGCGCGATCTATGGCCCCAAGTGCGAGATGGCCTTCGAGGTCAACGGCGACCGCGGCGCCGCGCGCTGGAACTTTGAGCGTATGAACGAGCTGGAGCTCTACCTGCCCGAGGGCGGCCCCGCCAACCGCGGCGACCCCGCGCACGACGGCGAGACGCGCCTGCTGGGCGGCCCGGCCTTTGGCGACCATGGCCGCTTCAACCCCGGCGACGGGATTGGGATGGGCTATGAGGACTTGAAGGCGATCGAGGCGTACAACTTCCTGCAGTCGGTGGTCGACGGCGTGCGCCGCAACCCCGACTTTACCGATGTGCTGCGCCTGGCCGAGGTGCAGACGGCCATGGCCCGCTCGTGGGAGAGCGGTGCGTGGGAGCCAATTCCGGTATTGACGAAGGAGTAAACAAACCAGCCGCTAGGCCGTAGCGCCGTCTGAGCCATCTGAGCCGGTTGCGGCCGCAACTGCCGTAACGCGCGCCGGCAGGCCCAGGAATGCGCCGTAGCGGGCGGCCGCCTGCTCCAGCGCGGCATGGGCGGGATCGGCAAAGAGCTGCGCCGGCGGGCCAAATGGTTCTACCGCCACCGCGACGCCCTTCTTGCGCACGGTGCGCTGCCAGCCGCCCACCACCACACCGTCGCGCAACACCACCGGCCGAAAGACAAGGTTGCCCCCCGGCTGGATGCGCCTGGCGTCTTCGGCGGTAATTGTGGCACCGCGATCCTTGTAGCCCAGCAGCAGCTCGTCGAAGCCCGAAGCCAGGTGGAACTGCGGCGCGTCGGGATCGAAGGGCGGCAGGTCGAGCGCGCCCGGCGCCATCCAATAGTCGCGGCCGTCCAGCTGTGCGTGCTGCAGCGCCGGCTTGGCTGCCTCCAGCCCGGCGCGCACTTCCTTGGTCGAAAGGCCGGACCACCAGACCAGGTCCTGCACCGTGGCTGGGCCGTGGCCTGTGAAGTAGCGCAATGCCAGCTGAGCCAGCGCTTCGTCGCCTGTGAGGCGCGGTGTGGGCGGAATCCAGTCGTCGAGCAGCACAAAGGTCTGCTCCTTGCCCTGCATGGGGCCAAGGCAGGTGAGACCGAGCTGGGCGTGGTGGACGAGCAGGTGATAGCCGCGCTGGCCGTCGCTGGGCACGCCGGCCTCGTCGAGCAACTGGAGCATGGCCGAACGCGCGAGGATGCGGCCGCCCTGCAGCGCGTCAGCCCAAACTCGGCCCGCCTGTTCCACGTGCGCGTCTTCGACGCCGAGTTCGTGGCGGCGCCTGGTGGCCGCAACCACCATCTTGCTCGCCATCAGCTCGAGCATCCAGCGCACGTCGGCGGCGGCCACAATGTGCAGCGTGCGGCGCATGGGCCACGTGCGCACAATCTCGGCCTGCGCCAGCGCCGCCTCCACCACCTGTTGCGTGCTCGCTGCGCCCGTCTCGGGCGCTGTGCGCAGCCCCACCGCCCAAAGCCCCCAGGCGTTGTCCTGCGCCTGCAGCGCGCAAAGCTGCTGCACCGCCTGCTGCGGCGTGGCGGCGGGATGGGTGAGCCGCTGGCTGCGCAGGCGGGCGCGCACCAGCCGCTCCGCCGTCGTCCCGCCTTCAACTGTGGCGGTCTGCGTCGTTTCGTCGGCCATGGAGGGTGTGGCGCTTGTGCGTGGCATGATCGCCTGTTCTCAGGAAAGGGCCTGGGATGGCGCCACGCGCCAGTGGGTCAGGTAGTGCTGCAGCAGCGCCGACGCCTGCGCTCGGCTCTCCACCGCCATCAGCTCGCGCCGCAGGTGCGCCGCCGAGGGCAGCCCGCGTACATACCAACTCAGGTGCTTGCGCATGGGGATGAAGTAGTAGCGGTGGCGGTGGCCAAAGGCATCCTCGTAGAGCTGGGCATGCTCGAGCGCGATCTGCAGGAGCGCGCGCGACTCGTCTGCCGCAGTTGCCGCCGCGGGTTCGTCGGCGGGTGCGCCGGCGCCGGTGAGGCTTTCGCGGAAGACGAAGGGGTTGCCGCTGCTCGCGCGCCCAATCAGCGCGCCATCCACGCCGAAATCAGCCACACGCTGCCGCCCTTCGGCCAGCGAGCGCACATCACCGTTGCCCAGCAGCGGCACACCGGCGCTGTGGGCCAGCTCGGCGGCGCGGCCGATCGCCTCCCAGTCGGCGCTGCCGCCGTAGCCCTGGCGCAGCGTCCGCCCGTGCAGGGCCAGCGCCGCCGGTTCGCCCTCGAGCAGCGTGGAGATCCAGCGCTCGACGTCCGGCTCCTCGTAGCCGATACGCGTCTTCACGCTGACGGGGATCGTCCGCCGTTCGCGCGCAAAGGCGGGCAACTGGGCGTGGCGCGCCTCCACCTCGGCTACCAGGCGCGGGGGCGTGTTGGGGTCGTCGCGCAGGCGTGCGCCGTTGCGCCACGCCTCCACCCCCGCCTGCGTCGCCGCCAGAATCTGCAGCGCCAGGCTGGGCGTGCGGATCAGCCCGGCGCCCGAACCGCCATGCACGATGCTGCGGCTGGGGCAGCCCATGTTGACGTCGATGCCGTCGAAGCCCAATTCGCACAACAGGATCGCCATGCGTCGGAAGTGAAAAGGGCTTCTTCCGTAGACCTGTGCGATAATTGGGCGTTGCGATTCATCGAACTGGAAGTCCTTGAGCAGGTCGGCGTCGCCCACGTCGATACGCTCCACAGCCGTAAACTCGGTGTAGAGCAGCGCAGGATTGCCATACTTCTTGTAGATGTGCCGATAGGGGAAGTCGGTGATCGCGCTCATGGGCGCGAGGCCCCAAATCGGGCGAGGCAGGGTTTGCCAGAAGTTTGTCGTCATGCTCGAGAGACGAACGCCGCCGACGCAAGCCGGTGCGCGCGTGTACACGGCCGTGGCAGCGGCAGCAAAGGACGGTGGTGCGGCCCCATTATGGCATAGATGGCTGCGAATCGCCGCTGCGCGCTCGGCATGCCCAGCGCCCGGCATGGCCAGCGCATGGCCCCAAGACGCGGCGGCGCCCCTCGCACATGCGTCGAGGGGCAGCCGCTGACTTCAGGGGATAAGACAGGCACATTCGGGGTTGTGGCGGGGAACCACACTACCTGCAACCTTCGCTTCGATCGGCTTAAGAGTGGGGCCACAGACCGTGGAATGTGTGGCCGAAACCCGACGAAATCTGGTTGTACCGCTCGGCTTTGCACCTCGCGGGGCGCTGCCGGTGGAACGGAGCCTGATGCAGCGGTGGGATTACGCTCCGGGGAGGAGCGTGACACTGCCCAAGCGTCCTTTACAGCCTGCGCACATCTATGTGCGGCCAAAATCGGCGGCGCCTGCAAGAGGGTGGGACACAGCCAGTAGGGTGACTGTGACAACTTGCGTCAGCGCCTGGAATCGCGACAACTGCCGGTGCTGCGAGAAGTGCGTGGCGGACGGTGGGGCCACAAACGGTGGGGTGGTTGGCGTCCCGCCACAAGCGACCATGGATTACGGTGCTCTATAACGATTAACGCAGGATGAGGCGCAGTTCTTACACTTGTCTCCACAATTGGTGAAATTCCGCGAATTGGGCCGGAAGCCTGGTTCTTGCCCATCTCGCACCGGCGTCACCGTCCCTCGCCTTCGCCACGCCCCCGCCTGACGCTGCGAACAGCAAGCCGTGCGTGTCCATCCCCCGAACCCGATCGCTTGCTTGCCGCCAGATTTCACCAGTTTTCACCAGTTTCGGAACAAAGTGTAAGAATTTGCCCCTTCGGCCCGTTACATATTTCAAGTAGATGCTCAACGAATAATAGGGGGACCCTAGAGATGAAAGCCAACTACGGTACGGTCATGATGGTTCTGATGCGCTCGGGCGCAGTCGCGACGGTGTTTGCTCTGCTCGTCCGCTTTGGCGGCATGCCGTGGCCCTCGGGCTGAGGTAGCCTTTGTGGCCCAGCATCGCCATGTGAGCACTGCCATGGCCGCCAGGCCGCGTACCTCCCAGGATGAGTGTTCAGTTCGCCGCCGCCCAATACGGCGGCGAACTTATTGAATCACGCTTGCCGTTGCCTGTCGCCCTCCAGCCCGCTGGGCCGGACGGCAGCCGGTGGCGGGTTGTACCGACCGATCATGACGATTGTGGAAGCCCCGCCGGGCAGAGCCGCCATGCGCCGGGTCGTTACAGGGTGCGAAATGACTTTAGAGACAGGAGGCTGCATGCCAAGCCACACCTGCTGTGACTGCGGGCAGCCTTTGGCACGCATTCAGTGTCAGCGTGTTGGCCGCACTGCCTATTGCGCCACCTGTCAAGCCTCCAAGGGGTGCTTCTACTGCGGGGCGCAGTTGGGCAGCGCGTCGTCGCGCACGGCCGATGGCCGCCCGGTGTGCGCGGCCTGTGCCGCGACGGCAATTCGCGACGCCGGCCAGGCGGCTCTGCTCTACAAGAAGGTGCTCGCCTGCATCGAGAACGAGGTAGGGCTGCAGATTCAGGCGCGGCCCCGCTTTGGCCTCTGCCCCCCGGTTGAGCTGCGGCGCGTGTCGCGCTATGTGGCCAGCCGGCGCGGCGTCGACGGGCGCGTGCTGGGCGTCTATCTCAACATCGACGAGCGGGGCGGGATTTTGGTCGAGGAGGGGCTGCCCTACTGGACGCTGATTACCGTCATCGCGCACGAAATCGGGCACGCCTGGCAGATCGAGAACGACGCAGCGCGGCACAACCCGCAGATCCTCGAGGGATTCTGCGAGTGGATTGCGTTTCAGGTGCTGGGGATGTTGGGAGGGCAGCGCCAGCAGGATCGGCTGATGGCGCAGAAACATTTCCACGGCAAGGCCCTGCGCGCCGTGCTGGCGATTGAGCAGGCGGTTGGGCGCGAGGGGCTGCTGCAGCAGATGCGCGCCTCGGCTCTCGCCCCCTGAGTTCGCCGGCCCTGCCTGAGTTCTGCGCAGGCAGGCGCGCGACAAGTCATTCCCCCTTACGCAGCGCCAATCAAGCGATAGCCGGCCCAGTCCAGCGGACTGCCGGCCATTTGCGCGTTCTGCGCCCGACGCAGCGCGGCCGATGGGCGCGCGGACGGCTCTTTGGTCAGCTCATCATAGAAGCCGGCCATAAAGGCGGCGCTGGGCGCATCGCCCACCGGCCAGAGCGCCGCCAGCACCGACCGCGCGCCACCCTGCAGGAAGGCGTAGGCAAGGCTGAGCAGCTCGTTGCCGGCGAGAGGTTCACCCAAGGCGCCGCTGCACGCCGAGAGCGTTACCAGGTCGCATTCCAGCCCCAGCGCCACGATTTCGGCGGCGGTCAGTTCGTCGGCGCCGTGCAGCAAAATGCGCGAACGCATGGGCGCCACGCGGTCGGCAATGGCATGGGTGGCCAAGTGCAGCACGCGCAGTGCGCCGCCCGGCTTGGAGCCGGCAACCGCCCCGCCCATTCCGCCGTTCGTTGACGCTTCGGGCGCGCCCACGCGCACTGCGCGCGCCGAATAGCTCTCGATCGCAGCGCGGCTGGCCTGCTCCTGCCAGAGCAGGTGCGCGCTGCCGCAGCGCGCGGTGCTTGCCACCACCGCCTTGCACTCGCCACGCGTGGCCGGCAGGCGCGGCGCCCGGTTGCCAAACTCCTCCACGCCGCAGATCAGGCTCTCGCCGCTGTCGTTTGCGCGCGCGCCACGCTCGAGCAGCCGCTGCAGTGCGGTCAGGCTGGGCACGTGCACAATCTCGGCACGGTCGAGCAGGGTGGCTTCACCATTGCTCAGCACGGGCAGCGCCAGGTTGTGCATGGCGCCATGCGTGGCCACATAGAGCACTGGTTCGTTCTTGATCAGCGCCCACAGCTCGGGCGGCAGCAGCGCGCGTCCCAGCCGCAGCCCGTAGGAGGGGCTGTTGACCTTCTGCCCGTAGACGCTGCCGCCGTAGACCAGGCGCCGGAAGGCGGGGTTGGGGTCGGTGGCCTGGCGCAGCAGGGCGAGTTCGATGGGCGTCAATGTGCGCTCAAAGCGCTGCAGGCGCGTGGGGTCGAGCCAGAAGATCTCGAGTGTGCCGCTGGCCGGTTCGAAGTGGAAGGAGAGGCAGGCCCAGCGCTCGCCGTGCGCCTCGGCACAGCGGGCGCGCAGCGTTTCGGCGTCCAGCAGGTCGGGCGGCTGCAGGGTGGCCGGGCGCGGGCGGGCGATGCGCAGGCGCGAAAGGGCGCGTGCGTGGTCGGTAGCCAGTTCGCGCACTTGCAAGAGGGCCTTCTCGACGCCGTCGCCGTGCGAACGCAGGCTGGTGCGCGCTGCCTCGAGCGCGGTGCGGGCGCGCGCCTCGTCGTCGACCAGGCGCGTCAGGTAGCGCGTGTCGCCCGATCCCGACTGGGGCGAGGAGTGGCGCGCCAGTTGGGCAGCAAAGGCAGGCGTCAGCGCGGCGTCGGCGGCGGCAAGTGCGGCGCCCAGGTCGTTGGCGCGCAGGGCGCCCGCCATGGCATCGGCAAAGACGGCGGCGTGTGCCTCAAAGAAGGTGGCGCTCTCCTGCTCGGTGGGGGCGCCGGCGCGCAGGCTCACCAGCCGGCGCACGGTTTCGGTCCATGCGTCCAGGCGCGCGGGCGGCTCTTCGGGCATAGCGCCGATGGGGATGGGCCCGGGGCGACGGCCGGCCGCGCTCTGCTCGGCTTCACCGGCGCGGGCCAAAGCCAGCCACGCTCGCCACGCCTGGTTGGGCAGCGCATCATCCAGCAGCTGCGCCGCCGTCAGCAGTTCGGCCGCCGCTGCGCCGGGCAGAACCGCGGTGCTCAGCGCGGCCTCCACCACCAGTCCCAGCTCTTCGAAGGCTGCGCGGGCGGCGGCAATCGTCTGCTCGCCTGCGGGACGGTCGCCCAGTGCCACCAGCGCCTCGCCGGCCAGCCGCTGTGCCAGCAGGGCATCGCGGCTGTGCCCGTGCGCAAAGAGTTCGTCTTCGGCACGCTTGGCCTCAATAAAGGCCAGGCTGGCTTCACCCTTAGCCAGCAGCAGCTCGGCAATCAGCAGCGAGGTGACGGCGGCATCCACGGCGTGGCCGATGCGCTGAAAGCCGTCGCGCGCCAGGCGCAGGCGGGGTTCGGCGTCGCCGGTTTCGCCCAGACGCAGCAGCACGCGCGCGATGTTCTGGTCGAACATGGGCACCAGCGTCTCACGGCCGTCGTCGGCCAGCAGGTCGCGCGAGCGCAGGTGGGTCTGCAGGGCCAGGTCGTAGCGCCCTACGGCTTCGTGAATCAGGGCCAGGTTGCCCAGGCAGCGCGCTTCGTCGAAGTGCAGGCCGGCAATGCGGCAGCGCGCGGTGGCATCCTCGTAGAGTTCGCCGGCTGCGCTGTATTCGTAGCGCCAGGTGTGAACCAGCGCCAGGTTGTTGGCCACCATGGCGATCAGGGTGGGCAGCTTGCGCGCCACAAACTCGCTGTGGGCGCGCCGGCCCGCCTCGAGCGCCTCGTCCAGCCTGTCGAGCCGCCAGAGGTTGATGCAGATCATGTTCTCTGTCCATGCCACGTAATGGGGCATGCAGAGTTCGGCGTAGGCCTGGCTGTTCGCCTCTGAAAGGGTGAGCGACTGGGAATAGCGGCCCATCTGCTGCAGCGCCAGCGCCTGGACGTGGCGCGCGTGGCAGACGTCGAGCGGGCGCTGCCAGTAGGCAAAACGCGCCTCGATGCCGGCAGCCAGAGCCAGCGCCCGTTCGGGTTCATAGAGCGCGAGGTGGCGCGCCAGCTCCAGCGTTGATAGCGCCTCCTGCGTTGGGTCGCCGCGCGCCAGCGCCACGGCTTGCTCGGCGTGCGCACGCGCCGTATCGCGCTGCCAGTCGTAGTGCGCCAGGCGCGCCGCCAGCCGCTCGACGGTCGCGGAGCGCGCGGCGTCGGGCGCGTTGGCCGGCAGCAAACTTGTGGTGTGCGCGAGCGCCTCGCGTGCGCCGCTCAGGCGGCGCTGTTCGGTGAGGGCGTGGGTAAGTGCGGCATACGCGGCAAAGTCGTGGTGCGCGCAGGATTCCAGCAGCGTAATGCCGGCGGCGAACTCGCCCAGCGCCACGGTGGCTTGCCCCAGCGCACACATGGCCTCGGCCTCGACGTGCGCGTGGCCGCCGGCGAGCGCAGCCGCTGCCACCTGCAGCATCTTTGCCCAACTTTCCACCGGGGTGCAGGCGAAGGTCTGCACTCCGCCGGCGAGCTGGGCGCGCAGGACGGTTGTGCTGCTGTGGGCAGAGAGGGGGGTGCGCACCAGCTCCAGGGCGCGCGCAAACACTTGCGTCGCCTCAAGCGACGCAAGTGTTTGGGAAGCGCTCAGTTCATGAGGGTCGGCGCGCACCGGAGTGCGGGATCTCGAACACCAACTCAACGGGGCTGTTGCGGACGTCCTTGCCAAACAGGTTCAGGGGCAGCAGGCCCAGGTCGGCTCTGCCATCCCTGCCAAAGCGCGCCGAGCACGACTTGCGGCCGATGCGCATGTGAACCATGGAATCGGAGGGCAGCGGCTCGTCACTCGTCAGGCCGGCCATGAAGCACATGGCGACGTTGGTGTGACGGGCAAAGAGTTCGGCGAAGTAGTTGCGCCCCTCGAGCGTGACTTCCTGCGCGAGCACGGGCGCAAAGAGCTCATCTACCCACGAATCGTCGCCATCGCCGCGCGCCACGGCGCCCTGCAGGCTCAACTGCGGCGTCGTCAGCGCATCCATCAGCGTGTCACTCAGCCGCACGATGATGGCGGGCACGCTGCCAAAGAGGCGGTTGCGCAGCCGGAAGCTCCACGGCTCGTCGTCTGTCGTCTCGCTCGCCATGGCCGGGCGCAGCGCCGGCAGCGGCAGTGCCACGGGCTCGGGCAGCGTTACAGCCTCGGGCAGCAGCGACTCCTTGCCCAGCAGTGCGGCATGAAGTTCGGCATACAGCTCGTCAGATTCGGGGAAGCGCTGTCGCAGCGATTCCAGACTGCGGGCAAGACGCTTGCGGTCGCCGGTACCCTGGCCGGCTTCCAGATAGAGCGCCAACAGACCATCCACTTCCTCCTGCGCGATCAGGCTCGAATCGCGCAAGACGTTTGTTCTGAGATCGGCGCGCAGCCTTTCCATCTGCGCCTGGTACCGACGAGCTGTTGTGGGGCTAGACAGCGTCGCAAGAAAGGCGTCTAGATCCTGGATGTTCTTTGCAACCATGGGCAATCACCTGTCAGCAGTAAAGCCTGTGTGGGGGTGGGGAAGTGAACTGCGATTTTGGTATTGGACCCGTTATGCTTCGTTGTCGCCATCGCGATCATCAACATCGCGATTGTCAACATCACGCAATTGCGTCAGCGCGCCGCGCAACTGCGTCAGCGCACGGCAGCGCAGCGTATGGACCGCACCGCGCGACTTGCCGATGCGGGCAGCAATCTCGCCGTCATCCAGCTCCTGGAAATAGGTCATAATCAGGACGGCGCGGCGTTCGTCACTGCGAATCTTGCGGATTGCCTCGAGCAGCTCTTCGTTTTCGCCAAAGGCAAGCGAGACGGAACCCGGGTCCATCTCGGGGGGGGGTGTGCTCGGCGCAGGGTCGGGCGCTTGCGGCTCGATTCCCTGCTCATCCAGCTGGTCAATTGATTGTAGCGTTACGCTGCGATCGAGCAAGTCGCGCGAACGGGTGGTGAATTCGATGACGGCGTTGCGCAGGATGGCGCCCACCCACGAATCAAAGCTGACGTCGCAGGGATAGACGGCGCTGAAGATGCGCACACAGGCCTGCTGCGCAAGTTCCGTTGCCTTGTCGTGCGCATACCAGGGGCCAATGTTGCGCGAAACAAGCTGATGGTAGGCCTGGCGCGTCAACTGTTCGCAGAGTGCGTTCCAGTCTTCAGGCTCGCTGGACGAGAGCGCCGCCAGGCGGTCGCGCTCGCTCCAATAGACGCCGGCCATGGTGCGCACATAGGCCACCAGGTGCGCCATCTGTGCCGCGCGCCCGGGTTCGGCCGCCATATCAACCCTGGCTGCCAGCGCAATCGGCAGCGCAACGGCCGAAGGGCGCTGGTTCTGGATAAAACGAAGTGCGCGCCCCGATCGCAGGTTATGCGTCAGGGTGCGCTCCAAATAGAGCAGATCTTCAGTTCCCAGTTCGGGCGCGTCGGCCCACTCTTCCATCGCACTTGCGATCAGAGTAGCCAAAGACGGACCAAACGCCTCTTGGTCCTCAGCCGAACTCTCAACCCCATTGATTAGCATACTCAATTGCCGGGGAAGAATGCTTGCTTTGGGCGAACGGGAGCGAACCGGTTCGGCAGGAGCTTCCTGCACAACCGCTTGCCATACCGTGGGCTGCTCCAAGTATACCAGAGAAGCGACCTCGGGTGCATACCGATCTTCGCCAGAACCGTTGTGAGGCTCGTGTGGCTGCATCAGGCGATCTTCCTCGCGCCGACAACCGGGGGGATGGGCAGGCGCGCAACAGATTACAGGAGCGCCCACTAGTTGAATCGCCGGCCCGGGTGGTTTCCTTCGCGCCGGTGCCACACGTGCAAGCACTTGCCACGCTGCCCCGCTCAGAGGCGGAGAGTGGCACACAGTGCCGCGCAGTTGCACGCGCAGCCGGCAAGCAGGAGCCGCCCTCCGCCTGCCGGCTCGGCGACGAGAGGAAGGCGCCACGCTGAACGGCGCACGGCCGGCGGCGCGCAGCGTGATATGATCGGCGCAGCAGTGGCCGCGCACCGCGGAGCTGCGTAAGAACCGTAGGCCGAGCGCAGGAAAGGAACAGGGGATGCGATCGTTTGGCGTTGGGTTGATTGGATATGGCGGGATTGGGCGCGTGCACGCCATGGGCTATCGGCTGCTGCCCTATGCTTATGGCCTGCCCGCCGACACAATCCGCATCGTGGGGGTGGCCACCAGCCGCCCCGAAACCGCGCAGGCGGCTGCCCGCGAAATCGGCTGCCCCTTTGCCACCGACGACTTCCGCGCTCTGCTCGCGCGCGACGACGTCGACGTGGTCAACATCACGCTGCCCAACCACCAGCACGCCGCCGCCGTGGAAGCCGCCGCCGCCGCCGGCAAGCATATCTACTGCGAGAAGCCCGTGGCCATGAACACGGCCGAGGCGCAGCGCATGCTCGCTTCCGTGCAGCAGGCCGGCGTCAACCATCAGGTCACCTTCAACGTGCGCTACTACCCCGCGATCATGCGCGCCCAGCAGCTTGTGCAACAGGGCTTTCTGGGCCGCCTCTTCTCGTTCCGCGCCGGCTACTACCGCTCCAGCTATATCGACCCGCTCAAGCCGATCTCGTGGCGCCAGCAGCGCGCCGTGGCCGGCGGCGGCGCCCTCTTCGACATCGGCTCGCACGTGCTTGATTTGATTTACGCGCTGCTTGGCCCCTATAGCGAGGTGCAGGCCACGCTCGAGACCCTTATTCGCGAGCGGCCCGACGCCCCTGGCTCGGCGCAGCGCGTCGCCGTCGATGTGGACGACCTCGCGCTGCTCACGCTGCGCCTGGCCGGCGGCGCCATCGGCACCGTCGAGGCCTCGCGCATGGGCACCGGCAGCGCCAACGAGATCACCTTCGAGCTCTTCGGCGAGCAGGGCGCCCTGCGCTGGCGCTCCTCGCAGGCCGCCTGGCTCGAGGCCTATGACGTGCGCGAGGCGGGCGGCGCGCTGGGCGGCATGGGCGGCTACCGCCACATCGATACGCTCAACCGCTACCCCGGCCAGCGCGCCCCCGACCCCACAGGCACGCCCGACTTTGTGCGCTCGCACGCCGAGTGCCAGTGGCAGTTCCTCAAGGCGATTGACGAAGGACGGCCAGGCGTGCCAAGCCTGGCCGACGGGCTGCACATTCAGGCCGTGATGGAGGCGGCGCAGCGTTCGGCTGCCGAGGGGCGCTGGGTGCGCGTGGCCGAAATGCTGGGCAACTGAGCGCAGCGTCACACAGAGCAGCGCCCGGCCACCGACGAGGCCGGGCGCTGCTCTGTCGCGTCGGTTGTCGCTGTGCAGTCGTTACCCTGCGTGCAGCCAGGCGGGGAACGCCGCCAGCAGCCCGGCGCGCTCCTCGGCGCTGAGATCGCGGAACTGGGTGATCTGCTCGGGAGTCTGGTCCGGCGCGGGCCGGCTCTCCACAATCAGCCACTGCACATCGCGGGTGCCCAGCACGTTGTGCCAGGTGTCGGCGGTGACGTTGTAGACCACACCCGGCGCCATCTCGCGCCACTGTAGATCGCCGTCGCCGTGCGAGATCAGCACCGAGCGCCCCTTGAGCAGGACAAAGACCTCGTCCGTCTGCGGGTGGCGCTCGAGCACGCCCCACCCGCTCAAATCAAAGCGGGGTGACCAGTTCATCAGCGCCACCAGCCAGCCGCCGCTGCTTTCGACCACCGGCTGAAAGTCCTCGGCGCTGTAGCGCAACTCTTCCACCTTCCGGCCGGTCATGGCTAAAGCACCACGACCTGCGTCAGGTTCTGCGGGTTATCGGGGTCCAGCTGCTTGGCCAGCGCGCGGTGCAGCGCCAGCCACTGGATCACGGGCAGCAGCAGCACGGGGCGCTGCCACTCGTCCAGCCCGCTGCGCAGCTCCAGCACCTCATCAATTCCCGACCAATCGAGCGTGCCCTTTTGCTCGCAGATCGCCAGCGTCTGGGCGCCCAGCTTGGCCATCTGGCGCAGGACGGCGATCTCGGCTTCGGCCGCCGCATCGGAGATCATGCCCACCACCAGCGCGCTGGGCGCCACCACCGACATTGGCCCGTGGCGAAACTCGAGCGTGTGGTAGGCCTCGGACCACGAGACCGTCATCTCTTTGGTTTTGAGCATGGCTTCGCAGGCGATGCCATAGAACGCGCCGCTGCCCAGGTAGAAGAAGCGATCGCAGGCCAGGTTGTTGCCCAGACGGGCGGGCAGCTCGCCGGCGCGCGCCAGCAACTCGTCGAGCAGGCGGGGCAGTGGGGCGAGCGCGTGCAGGCGGTTGCGGTCGTCGGTCAGCAGCGCCGCCAGCACCTGGCAGAGAATCGCCATGCTGCTGAACGAGCGCGTCTGCGCCACCGATTCCTCCTGCGCATCATCGGCCAGCAGCACCACGTCCGAGCCTTCGATCATGGGAGTGCCAGGCACGCAGGTGATGGTGACGATGCAGCCAGGTGAGCCGCTTTGTGCGCAGTGGGCGCGATAGGCGTCCATGGCCCACAGCGTCTCGGTGGTTGTGCCCGAGCGCGAGATGGCCACCAGCACGGCATCTTCTTGCAGCGCGGCGTGCGCAAAGAAGGTCACCTCGGACGAAGGGAAGGCCTGCGCCTGCATGCCGCCGGCGCGCAGCAGCGTGGCCGCGTGCTGGGCCAGATAGTAGGTGGAGCCGCAGCCAATCAGGATGAAGCGGCGCTTTTGTAAACCAGCCAACTGCGCCGCCAGTCTGGGCCACTGCTCGTTCATCTTGTCCAGCGTCGCCTGCCAGGTGGCGGGTTGGCTGGCAATCTCGGCCCGCGTTTTGGTTCCAAAGCCCATAGTGCTCGCCTCAACTTCCTGCGAATGAGTTTACTTGACTGCGCCCATCGTAATGCCCGAGATCATGCGCTCGGAGAGGACGATGAAGAGGATGATCGTGGGGATCATGACAATACAGACGCCGGCAAAGAGCCCCACCCAGTCGCCCGTGTATTGCATCGCGTTCTGCAGCGAATAGAGACCCAGCGCCAGCGTGCGCTTGTCGCCGTCGCCCACAAAGACCAGCACCAGCAGATATTCGTTCCAGATCGAGATGCCGTTGAAGATGGCGGCCGTAATCAGGCCGGGCGAGGCCAGCGGCAGCATGATGCGCCCGAAGATCTCATAATCGTTGCAGCCGTCGATCTTGCCCGCCTCCTCCAACTCCTTGGGCAGCGAGGCGAAGAAGCCGGTCAGGATGTAGACGGTAAAGGGGATGGCCACCGTCACATAGATCAGGATCAGCCCCGGCAGCGTGTTCACAATCCCCATGCGCGTGACGATCACAAAGAGCGGGATCAGCAGCAGCAGCACCGGGATGCCCATGCCGGCAATGAAGATCGTGGTGATCACGCCCCGGCCGCGGAACTCCATGCGGCTGAGCACATAGGCCGCCGGCGCCGAGACGGCCAGGATCAGCACCACCGATGAGAAGGTGACGATCAGGCTGTTGCGGAAGTAGAGCGCGAAGTTGGCCGCGTTCCACGCCTTGGCATAGTTCGACCACTGCCAGGCATCGGGCAGGCTGAAGACGTCGCGGAAGACTTCGGCGTTGGTCTTGAGCGAGGCGATGATGACCCAGCCAATCACAAAGATCGTAAAGAACGACCACGCGCCCAGCACCAGGTAGGAGGGCGCATGCGAGAGGAGCTTGCGCAGGCGGCCTGCGCCCCTGCCGGCGCTGTTCACCTGATTGCTGGGAAGAGTTGTCGACGTCATGGAAGGCTCCAGACAGAAATCGATATGGGTGGGCGGAAGGCTACACCGGCAGCTTGTGCGTCAGTGCAGGTGCTAGTATTGCACCACATCGCGGCGCATCAAGCGGCGCACGATGATGCTGGTTGCAACCACCAGCACGAGCATCAAGACACCAATCGCCGTAGCATAGCCAAGCTGATAGATCGGGTCGCGCTTGCCAAAGCCCATGACGTAGAGATAGACGCCCATGGTGTAGAGGTTCGAATCCGTGGTGGGCCCCATGAAGGCAAACGGAAACTCAAAGACCTTGATGGCGCTAATCGTCCACAGCACCACGGCAATTGTGACCACATCCCACATCAGCGGCAGCGTAATCTGCGAGAACTGATGCCACATGCTGGCGCCTTCAAGGCGCGCCGCCTCGTAGAACTCCAGGGGAATCTTGTCCATGCCGGCCAGCAGCAGCACCACATAGAAGCCCACTTCGATCCAGATGATGGCGATCAGCATCGACCAGAAGACGTTGTCGGCGCTCATCCAGAGGAATTCCGACGCGCGCTCCATGCCGATGGCGGCAAAGAAGTTGGGCAGAACGCCGGTGGTAGGGCTGTAGATGGCAAACGCCCACAGCGTGGTCAGCGCAATCACGGCGATCACGTTGGGCATGAAGATCAGCGCGCGGAAAAAGCGCTTGCCCTTGATGCCCGAGTTGAGCATGGTGGCGAGCAGAAATGCCAGTGTGAAGACCGCAATGCCGCCCACCACCAGGATGCGCATCGTGTTGCCCACGCTCTGCCAGAAGACGGCGTCGGTCGTCAACAGGCGTACGTAGTTGCGCAGCCCCACAAAGTTCATCGCTTCGCCAAAGCCCGACCAGTCGAAGGCACTGTAGTAGAAGGCCCAGCCTGCCGGCGCGAGGAAGAAGATCAGATAGAGCAGCCCCGCCGGCAGCAGAAAGAGAAAGACCAGCCGCATATTTGTCTTCATGGCAACACCGCGCCCAAACTGGTTAGAACACCCATGATCAGACTCCGCAGGCAAGCATGAATGCGCAGCAAAGGGGAACCTGCTGCGTGGGGGCAAGGCGATGGGCGCCCTTGCCCCCACGCAGAGAAGTCGGCTACTTGTTGGCCCAGTAGGCCACCGAGTCGGTCACCAGATTGGCAACGAACTCTTCGGGCGTGATCTGCCCGACGAACATGTTGTTGAAGGGGTCGCGCAGCACCTTCGTCCAGTACTCGGCGTTGGAGCCCTGCAGGCCGTCGCCTTCGCCAAAGACGGCAGTGGCGTTTTCAGCGGCGATCTGGGCTTCGGCGATGTTGCTCGGCCAGGTGACGCCCTTGCGGGTGACGCCGACCACGCCCATCTCCACCATCGTCTCCTGGCTCTCCTGGGTAACGAGGAACTTGAGCAGTTCGCTGGCTTCGGCAGGGTGCTCGCTGTCCTTGAGGATCATGAAGGAGAGGATGAAGGCCATCAGGTCGGTGCTCTTGCCCACGCCACCTTCAATCTCGGGGAAGTTCATCGCGCCCCAGTTGAAGTCCGGCCCGGTGGCCGAGAGCAGCTCGGTGGGCAGCCACGAACCGACGAGCTCGGCAGCGGTTTCGCCTGCGGCAATCGTCTGCTGCGCCTGCGGCCACTTAAAGCCCCTCGAGACTTCGGGGATGCAGCCCGTCGTCCACAGGTCGGTCGCCATCTGCGCGGCCTGCAGCACAGCCGGGTCGTTCCACATCTCGCCGGTGGGGTCGTTGGCGGCCTGCGTCAGCCAGCCCACGCCCTTCAGGCGCGCCATCAGATAGACGAAGTAGTTGGTGTTGTAGCCGGGCTCGGTGCCTTCGATTGCCAGCGCGTTGTAGCCGGCTTCGTTGATCTTGTCACAGGCGGCAATCAGGTCATCCCAGGTCGCGATCTCAGTCACGCCCGCGGCTTCGGTAATGGCCTTGTTGTAGAAGAACTGACCGGTGTTGTAGATGTAGGGCAGCAGGTAGGTCTTGCCTTCAAGGTCAAACATGTTGAGCACGCCGGGCACGAAGACGTCGCGCAGCGGCACATCTTCGTCAAGCGCCGTCGAATCAAGCAGGCTCGTCAGGTCAAGACCCATGCCGGCGGCAACCATGCCACCCGCAACCTGGTCAGCGTCCTGGTCCATGATGTCGACCTTGGTGCCGGCGGCAAGTGCGTTGCGCAGCATGGTCTGGTTCTGGCGACCGTTCCACGTCGGCTTGATGGTGATGTTCGGGTGCGCCTCTTCGAACTTGTCGAAGATCGCCTGCAGGGCCAGAGCCTGGTTCTCGCCCTCGTTCCACATCGACCAGAAGGCCAGCTCCACGGGCTCGCCCTCGGCGGCCGGGGCAGCCTCTTCGGCGGCAGCGTCGGCGGGCGCCTCAGCGGCGGCGCCGGTGTCGGCAGCCGGAGCCGCTGCGCCACCACAGGCGCTCAACACGAGTGATGTCAGCAGCGCCAACAGCACGAACAGCGGTACAAGCTTTTTGGACATCGTCTGTTTCTCCTTGGATCGGGCTTACGTCGAACGGGCTTCAAGAGCAGCGTGGCGCAAGAGCAGGCGTCACAGGATAAATCAGGCGTTAGAACAGTCTGGGTTGCGGTTGCCCGGCGCCTCCTTCCAGAACACGAACTTGCAGGGATGGGTCGATGAAACCACGGCGGCTTCAGCGCCCAATGCGGCACAGGCTCAAGGGGGACCCGCGACGCGAGCGGTTAGGGCTTCGCGTCGGGGCACAAGGATGCATGAGTGGCGCCGGCGCAAGCAGCGGCAGCAAGCAGCCTGCGCTGCCTTGCGCCATTCCTTCAGCTCCCGGCGTGCAGGATCAGGCGGTGGGCGTTGCCTCGATAGACCTTCTCCAGCACGTCGTCGGGCAAGTAGAGACCATAGATGCGCCAGCGGCCCTGGCGGGGCTGTGGCTCGGGGCCGTAGGCAAAGTACTCGTCGTCGCTCTCGAGGAAGCGGTAGTAGAGCTGGTAGTTCTCCTGGCTTGCCGGCCTGTCCATGCCAAAGAGGATGCGGTCGGCGTACTGCAGGAAGAAGCGGCGCGCCGTATACGGCTGGCGGCCCAGCTCGGCGATGCGCTCGGAGAAGTCGATGTTGAAGTTGGGGCAGCGCTCCATCGTCTGGGCAACCCAGCCCAGATTTTCGGCGTAGCAGCCCACGTGGGCGCCAATGAAGGTGGTGGCGGGGTTGTGCGCCATCACATCGGCAAAGTCGTTGACGATCTGCAGGAAGGGCGGAAAGGGGGGCGAGGGAAACTGCCAATCGGGGTTGGCGTGTAGCTCGTCCCAGCGTTCGTTGCTGGCGTCCAGCGGGTTGAAGAAAGCCACCGGGTCGGCCACGTGCAGCATAACGGGGATGTTGATCTCGGCTGCCGTCTGCCAGATTGGCTCGAGGCGCGGGTCGCTCACGCGCACAAGTGCGCCGTTCTGGTCCTGCACCTGCAGCCCCAGCACCTTCCAGAGCTTGATACCCTGCGCGCCGCGCGCGACCTGTGCGCGAATGCGCTCGGCCGCCCACTCGCCAAAGCGATTGCCCTGCTCGGCCCAGGCGCGCCAGTCGACGCCGCCAAAGATCAGAAAGCGATCGGGCGCCGCCTCCTTGAAGTGCTTCAGGTGGGCGTCCAGCATCTCCTCGCCCCACATGCCATCCAGGTCCAGCAGGTGGGTGACGCCGGCCGCGTCCAGCACGTCGAGCAGTTCGGTAACCGGGCGCTGGTCCCAGTAGCCGCCGTAGTCGCCATTCAGGTGGTTGTGCGCGTCAAAGACGGGGAAACGCGGCGCAGGGACCTGCGTCGTCTTGGTCACCAGCACAGGCTCTGGGTTGAAGTCGCGAATGTCCATTCAGGCTGCTCCCTTACTGTGTGCGCTCTTCTGCACTCTGCTGCGCTGTCCTGCGCTGGGCTGTGCTGCGCACGTGCTTTAAACGACAAACACGCGAATGCCCTGGGCTTGCAGCGTCTGCACAAAGTCGGCCGGGGCTTCGTCGTCCGTCACCAGCGTGGCCACCGCGCGCAGCGGCGCCACCGAAACAGTCGAAACGCGCCCAATCTTGGTGTGGTCGGCCACCACAATCACCTCGCCGCCCGCCTGCAGAATGCGCCGGTCGGTCATCGTTTCGGGCAGCGTGCGATTCGTCAGCCCGTCGCGTGCACTGATGGCGTGGATGCCGATGATCACCTTGTCGGCGCGCAGCTCGGATAGCGATTGTTCCGTCATGTGGCCAATCATCGAAAGCTCGGAGCGACGGAACTGGCCGCCAAGCACAATCACCGCAATCGACGGGCGGTCGATCAGCTCATTGAGCACCAGCAGCGAATTGGTGATCACGGTGAGCTCGATGGCTTCGGGCAGCGCGCGTGCAACCTCGAGTACGGTGGTGCCGCTGCCGAGAAAGATGGTGTCGCCCGTTTGCACCAGCGCCGCCGCCGCCCGGCCAATGCGCTGTTTCTGCGCCGAACGCTCGCTCATGCGCTGGTAGACGGGCAGCTCGGGGGGAGCCTGCAGCAGCGCAATGGCGCCACCGTGGACACGCTGAATCTTCGCCTGCTCGGCAAGGATGCTCAGGTCGCGCCGCGCCGTGGCCTGGCTGATCTGGAAATACTCGCAGATCTGGCTCACCGAGGCGCGCCGCACCTGCTCGATGTAGTGCAGGAGCTGGTCCTGGCGTTCGTAGCTGGAGAGCGGTGAGGCCTTTGTCATGCTCACGGGTGCTCCTTGCGCAACGTGGCTGCAAAGCGCCGGCTACTCTTTGTCGAACATCAGAAAATCGATGTTGGGAGGCACCGGCCGCTGCTTGCGCACCTCGCGCCGCAGCGCTTCGTCGAGCGGGCGGCCGGAGTGCGCCGCCTCGCGTTGCGCCCACATCTCGGTCCACAAGTCGCTCAGCTCGGTTTCGCCCTCGCGAATGACGGCGTACTCGCGGCCGAGCACCTCTTCCACCGTCTCGAGGTCGCCCAGCTCCAGCGCGATGCGGCCGCGCAGAATCTGGATGCGGTCGACGTCGCGCAGCGCCGCCGGCAGCCCGGCATAGAGTGCGGCGCCGTCGGCAAAGGCGCCCTGCGCCACAAGGGCCTGCAGGCATTCGACGGCCAGGCCGGGGGCGATTGCGCCGCTGGCTTCGGCAAGCTGCCACGCCTGGCGGTAGCAGTGCTGGGCCAAGGCGTGGTCATTGTTGCGGGTGGCGGCCACGGCCAGATTGCGCCACGCCCAGAGCGTGGGCTGGAGCGCGATCGACGCCTGCCAGTCGGCCACGGCGCCGGCGCTGTCGCCCGCCTCCATGCGCATCACGCCGCTGTGGAGCAGCGCAAACCAGTTCTGCGTTGCGGCTTGCTCCAGCAAGGGCAGCCAGTCGGCCTGCACCAGCCATTCGCCGGGCGCGTCGTCCGCTGCGGGGGCGGCAAAGTGGCCGCGCTGCAGCAGCTCCAGCCAGCGCTCCTGCTCGGGGCCAAGCGTCTCGGGCGGGAAGACGAACGCAGCCGGCAGCGCAGGCAGCGCCGGGGTTGCCGCGCGCCGCGCCATTTCGAGCGCGCCCCAGCCCGACGCGGCAAAGAGCAGGCTTTGTGGCGGGGCGTCGGCGGCAACGCGCGCCTGTTCGCGCACTTCGGCCAGGCGCGCAGCGTCGAGCTGCTGCTTCAGCGCGCCATCCACATAGCTGCACGCACGCACATAGTCGGCATCGTGAATGCGCGCCGGATCGCCTTCGAACCAACCAAAGGCCTGCTGCCAGTCCAGGCTCGAATCGGCCGGCAGAATCAGCCCGTTCGACTGCGAAGGGGTCATCCCCGACTGGATCTCCAGGTAGGCCTCGCCGGACAGCGAGAGAAACTCCTGCCAGTGGCGGCCGCCGGCATGCATGCCCCAGCAGAACATCTTGCGGAAGGCGAGCGGCGGCGTCGACGCTTCGATCAGCCCCGTGCCTGCGCCGTCCAGCGCCGCTTCCCAGGGCAGATCCACCTCTTCCAACTGAAAGAAGTACTCGCTGGCAAAGTCGAAGTTTGTGGCATAGCTGGCGTCGCGCCCCTGCGTTGTGGGCAGCCAGGGCATCGCGCCATAGCCGTACGACTGCTGCGCCTGCGCAAAGTCGACGTAGATCACCTGCTGCCCCGGCGCCAGCACGCGCACGTCGGGCTTCTCTTCCACCGCAATGTTGTTCCACCAGTAGACGGATTGGTCGGCCAGGCTGGCGTTGATCATGCGGCAGTAGGCCAGCAGAAAGGGCGACCCCGGCGGCAGCTGGAAGTCAATCTGCCAGAAGAGCCCCTTGCAGCGCTCGAAATCATAGAGCCGCAGGCCGGGTGTGCCGTCGGCGCTGCGCGTTTCGGCGGCAAAGACCGGCGCGCAAGTTGAAAGCGCATGGCCGTACTGGCCGCAGTTCCACTCGATGCCGCCCGAAAACCAGGCGTTGCGAATGGCCAGGTTGGCCGGCTGAAAGACGGGGTTGCGCGCCAGCAGTTCGCGCTGCTGCGGCTTGTAGACCAGCGAGATCAGCCTGCCGCCCAGTTCGGGCAAAAAGGTTGCGGTCAGCAGCTCGTTCTCGAGCACCACGGCCTGGAAGAGGAGCGGGCGGCGGCGGCGCGTGTAGCCATCCTGCATGCGGTAGGGCAGCACGCGGTAGCCGGTGTCGTAGCCGGCCAGCTTGCGCTTGTGCGCCGGCACCGAATCCTGAAAGTGCACCTCGCGGTGGGGGTTGGGATGGCGAAAGACGGGCAGCGGGTTCTCGTCGCCCAATGCTGCGCCGGGTATCGTAACCTCCTGCAAGGTGACGGTAGTCATGCAGATCTCTCGCACGGATGCGCTCCGCTACGGGACGGGATAGACTCTGTTCGGCTGTGGGATCGGGGTTTGGTGCGCGACTCGCTCAGTTCTCAAGCGAATTCAATCACAACCAATCACAATATAATCACATTGTTGTTGGTTGTCAATAGGATCTTGCGCAATTGGCTCCAACTCGTTGCTTGCCGATGAAGGCGCGCCCAGCACACGGCGGCCCCCTGCCTGTGCAGGGAGCCGCCGCAACGTGCGTCTTCGTGTGTTGGGAATGGCACTGCAGCGAGCTTGCAGGCTGGCTCCCCTACAGCCGCCGGCGCTGCTGCCAGAGCAGATAGATGAAGAAGGGCGCACCAACCGCCGCCGTAATCAATCCACACGGCAGTTCGATCGGCGCAAAGAGCGTGCGCCCGATCAGGTCCGAGACCGTGACGACCAGCGCGCCCAGCAGGCCGGCCACAATCAGCAGGCCGGTGGCGTCGGCGCCCACCAGGCGGCGCGCCGTGTGCGGCGCGACCAGCGCCACAAAGGCGATCGAACCGGCGGCGGCCACGCTCGCGCTCGCCAGCGCCACCGCCGTCAGCAGCAGCAGCCCCCGTCGCAGTTCGACTTCGCTGCCCAGCCCGCGCGCCACCTCTTCGCCCAGGGTGAGCGCGTTGAGGTCACGCGCCAACAGCAGCGCCAGCAGCCCGCCAACCATCACCCAGGGCAGCAGCGCCCACAGGTCCTGCCACGCGCTGCCATAGACGCTGCCCGTGAGCCAGACCAGCGCCCGCTGCACGCTGTTGATCTCGCCGAAGGTGAGCAGGATCGTCGTCAGCGCGCTGATGACGGCGCCGACGCCAATCCCCACCAGGATCAGGCGCAGGGGCGAATCGCCGCCGCGCCACGCCAGCGCATAGATCAGCAGCGCCACACCCAGCCCGGCGGCAAAGGCGGCCAGCGGAATCCAGCCGGCCCAGGCGCCACCGCCCAGCACAATCAGCGCCACCACCGCCAGCCCGGCGCCGGCGTTGATGCCCAGCACGTCGGGCGCGGCCAGCGGGTTGCGCGTCAGCGCCTGCAGGATCGCGCCCGAAAGCCCCAGCGCGACTCCCACCACCGCCGCCACCAGCACGCGCGGCAGCCGCAGCGTGTTGATGACAAAGTCGAAGTCGCCGTTGGCCGTGGGCAGCCGCAGCACGGTACGGATCACGTCGAGCGGGCCGATCGGATAATCGCCCACGCCCACGTTGATCACCATGGCGGCAAGGGTGGCCAGCAGCAGCAGCGCCGCCACCAGCGGCACGCGGCGATCCACCCGCAGCGAGACCGGCAGGCGGCGCGCACGCGCCACCAGCCACGGCCCCTTGGGCGCTCCACGGCTCATGGCCGCCTCACCGCGTCACCCGGCGGCGCACCAGCTCGACGAAGACGGGGCCGCCGATCAGCGCCGTTACAATGCCCACGGGCAGCTCGGTGGGGCGCAGCAGCAGGCGCGCCACCACATCGCAGAGCACAAGGAAGATCGCGCCTGCCAGCGCCGCATAGGGCAGAATCCAGCGGTAGTCCACACCCACCCAGAAGCGCACGGCGTGGGGCACCACCAGCCCCACAAACGCAATCGGCCCGGCCACCGCCACTGACCCTCCTGCCAGCAGCACCACCGCCAGCGCCGAGAGCGCCTTGACCCACGCCGTGTTCTGGCCCAGCCCCTTGGCAATCTCCTCGCCCAGCGAGATCGTGGTGATCTGCCGCCCCAGCGCCAGCGAAAGCAGCAGCGCGCCCAGCAGCCACGGCGCCACCTGCAGCAAGAGCGCGCCGTCGCGCCCCGCCACCGACCCCGCCAGCCAGAAGCGCACCTCCTCGAGCGTGCGCTGGTTGAGGATGAGCAGCCCCGTCGTCAGCGACGAGAAGAGCGCCGTGAGCGCGGCGCCGGCCAGCGTCAGGCTCAGCGGGGTGGGGCCGCCGCGCCCCAGCGAACCCAGCGCATAGACCGCCACCGCCGTCAGCGCAGCGCCGGCGAACGAGTAGAGCGCATAGACCGAGAGCGACGAGGCGCCAAAGAGGAAGACGGCAGCCACCGTGGCCAGCGCCGCCCCGGCATTGATGCCCAGGATGCCCGAATCGGCCAGCGGATTGCGCGTGAGCCCCTGCATGATTGCACCGGCCACGGCCAGCGAGGCGCCAACCAGCGCCGCAATCCCCGCACGCGGCACGCGCATGGTGCGGATAACCTGAAACTCGAGCGAGGCCGCGCCGGCGTCGAAGTGGAAGAGCGCGTCCCAGATGTCGCGCGGCGCGATGTCGGCGGCGCCAAAGGCCACGCTGGCCACCATCGCCAACAGCAGCAGGCCGGCGCCCAGCGCCAGCCCGCCCAACAGCATCGGGCGCGAGCGAAGCCCGCGCCCGATGCTGCCTGATTGTGTTGCTGCCTGTGCGCTCAGCGGCGGCATGGCCGGCGGCGCGGGCAAGGGTCGTGCAGTGCGAAGATCGGGGCCATACGGCGCAGCTTACTGTGCGGCAAGCCGTTCGGCAAGCTGCGGCACCAGCTCCTCGAAGGCGGCGGGGAAGCTGAGCACGCTGCCAAAGACGATCGCCGGGCCGGCCAGCCCGTCGGCGCCCGTGGTATCCAGGTAGAGGTCGCGCCCCTCCTGCGCCACGGCCAGCGTCTGGTAGACGGGGTCAACCTCGAGCGCGGCCTTCTGCTCTGCGCTCGTGGTCCAAAGCAGCACGTCCGTGTCCAGCAGGTCCATGCGCTCGCCGCTGATCGTGCCGTAGAAGGCATCGCCGGCCAGTTCGGCCAGTTCGGCGGGCAGCACAAAGCCGAGCGAGGTGAGGAAGCGCTGGCGTTCGTGCTGCGGCCCCGAGAAGAAGAACTGCCCCTCGCCGGCGGGCGAGGCGATGGCGGCAGTCGCGCCCTCAAACTCGGGATGGGCGGCGCGCACCTCGGCGAAGAGATCCTCCATCGCGGCCACCTGCTCGCGTGCCTGCGCCTCGCGGCCCAGCGCCTGGCCAATCACGATCGTCTGCTCCTGCCAGGGCACGCCGAAGTCCACATAGGTGTTGGACTGAGCCAGCGTGGGCGCAATCTGCGAGAGGGTGTTGTACTCCTCTTCGCTGAGCCCCGCCGAGACCGCGGTGATCAGGTCGGGGTTCAGTTCGGCAATCGCCTCGAAGTTGAGCGTGCCGAAGGGCTGGTTGAGCACGATCGGCTGCTCGCCCGTAACGGCGGCGTCGGCCCACGGCCAGACCTGGTCGTCCTCGGGGCCGAAGAAGTAGCGCACGGCGATCGGCGTCACGCCGGCGGCGAGCACGGCGTCCTGGTCGGTAAAGCCCAACGCCACCACGCGCTGCGGCGCGGCCTCAATCGTGGTGCTGCCAAACTTGTGCTCCAGCGTCACCGGGAAGGCGGCCTCGCCCTCGACGGGCGCCTCAGCAGCGGCTTCTTCGGCGGCGGCGTCGGGCGCAACCGGGGCCACACAGCCCACCAGCGCCAACGTAACAATCATCAGCAGAACTGCAAGGCGTCGAAACACGTCGGTTTGCTCCTTTAGCTGGTCTATCGATGGACTTTTCGTATTGCTTCACGTTTGGGAACGGATAACTCGGTTCTTGTGGGCTGGTGCGAGACAGCGCCGATGCGGCCATGCCGAACCGCGCTGAAGAGAGCCGCGCCGGGCACGGCGACGGCCAGGGCAACCTCTGCAGGTGCAGCAGGGAGGCTCTTCGAATGGGTGCGGCGCTGCGAAGCCTACGCGCGCGCCTCGGCAAATTCAAGCGCCGGCCGCGTCAGCGCCAGGTGGCCCACCTCCAGCGGATGGGCAGGCGCGCGACGGTGCTTGCGCCCAATCGGCACGCAGAGCGGCGCGCCGGACACCGGGTCCACCGTCATGCGGCATTCCAGGCCAAAGACGCGGGCAACCAGCTCTTCCGTCACCACCGCAGCGGGCGGCCCCTGGGCCACGATGCGCCCTTCGCGCATGGCGACCACATTGTGGGCATAGCGGCAGGCCTGATTCAGGTCGTGGAGCACCATCACAATCGTGTGCCCCCGCTCGTTCAAGTCGTGCAGCAAGTCGAGCACTTCGAGCTGGTAGGCCAGGTCCAGGAAGGTGGTCGGCTCGTCGAGCAGCAGGATTTCGGTCTGCTGCGCCAGGGCCATGGCAATCCAGGCGCGCTGGCGCTGGCCGCCCGAAAGCGTCTCCAGCGGGCGATCGGCAAACTCGGCAGTGCTCGTCATCTCGAGCGCTTCCTGCACCACCTGCTCATCCTGCGCCGACCACTGCTGGAACCAGCTTTGGTGGGGATAGCGCCCCTGCGCCACCAGCTCGTAGACGGTGAGCCCATCGGGTGCGGCGGGATTCTGCGGCAGCACGCCGATCTGCTTGGCCAGCTCCTTGGTCGAAAGACTCTGCACCGCCTTGCCGTCGAGCAGCACGGCGCCGCCACGCGGTTTGAGCAGGCGCGAGAGGCCGCGCAGCAGCGTGGATTTGCCGCAGCCGTTCGGCCCCACCAGCGCCGTAATCTGGCCGGGCGGGATCTCCAGGTCGAGCGAATCGACGATCATCTTGCCGTCATAGGCAAGCGCGAGCTGGCGGGTGGTCAACGTCTGCATGGCGTCACAGCCTTGGAACCGGGTGATGAGGCCGCCGCGCACGGCGCGCGGCATTGTTCCCCATTGCACAATAGGAAGGATGATACCACCATTTTTCTCAAGGTTTTGAGGAAAATCCCAGCAAACGGCTGCGGGAGGGGTTGAGGGCACAGTTAACCGTGCTTAACGTACGGCGGCAGCACCAGGCTGTTCTCGCGATGAGAGATGTGGGTTCGAGCGAAAAATGCGCCATGACGCGGCAGGCGTGCGCCGGTGCCTGGCGCACGCCTGCAAGATTGATTGTTCGTCTGCCGCTGCGTTCAGCCGGCGCGTGCCTGCCTGCCCAACTGTGCCAGATCGGTCGTCGCTGCGAGCACGGGGTGCAGGCGCAGCGCAAAGCGGAAGGGCTCGGCGTGGAGCTGGTAGGCGGGCAGCACGCCCGGCCCACAGCTGGCCGTGCCCAGCCCGTTCTGGCGCCAGTCCAGGTGCAGGGTGATGGTGGGGCGCGGCGTCAGCTCGTACGCGTGCTGCGCCTGCGTCAGGTCGTCCGCCGTATAGCGGTGGGCGCTAAAGTCGAGCGTGGGCGCGCCTGCCACCAGCAGCCCCACGCCGCGCAGGTCCTGCAGGGCCACCCAGCGCGTCTCGGTGTGGTTGCCGTTTTCCTGCGGCCGCACATAGGGGGTGAAGAGCTGGTCGACCGTGGCCTGCCAAAGCCCCCAGCGCGCCGCCTCCTTGCTGTCGGCGTAGCTTTCGCCCGGACCACGCCCAAGCCAGCGCACGCGATCGAGTGCGCCGGGCAGTCTCAACTCCAGCCCCAGGCGGGGCAGCAGCGACGGCCAGGTGCCGCGCGGTTCGCCGCTCACCTCCAGCTCGATGACGCCGTCACCGTACACCAGGTAGCTGTAACGGCAGGCAAAGGCGGCCTCGAAGACGGGCGGCGCCAGCGTGGTCTCGACGTTGACAGTGACTGCGCCATCCTCGCGCACCTGCCACGCAAAATGGTCCAGCCGCTCGCGCGTCAGGTGCAGGAAGCGCGAACGCCACTCCCGCTCCACCGCTTCGCCCGTGCCGCGCGCCTCGTTGTCGATCGGCGCCCGCCAGATCGTCAGCCGCGGGCCGGCCTCCACAAGGCTCTGCCCATCCACGCTCCAGCGGCTGAGGGCGCCGCGCGCCTTGTCGAACGCAACCTCCACCGCACCGCCGCGCAGCTGCAGCGTTGTGCCGCGCGCTTCGGCCACCAGCGGCGGCGCGGGCGGACGGCGCGGGCGCAGCGGCGCGGCCTGCGGCAGGGCGAACTGCGCAAAGGCCAGCTCGTGGCCGGCGTCGGCCCACGGCGTCGCCTGGGCCAGCACAAAATGCAGAGTCAGCCAGCTCTCGGCGCCCGGCTGCCGCGCGGCCACGGCGCAGTCGATCACAATCTCGGCCGCTGCGCCTGGCCCCACCTGCGGCGCCGGCAGGCTCCCCGCCCGCAGCACGCGCCCATCCGCCGCCACCTCCCACTGGATCAGCAGGTGCTCGAGTCCGCTGAACTCGTAGCGGTTGCCCACGCGCAGCCGCGCCCGCTGCGGCGTGATGTCGATGGCCTCCACCAGCACGGGCTCGAGCATCTTCTTCAGCTGCAGCAGCCCGGGCGACGGCGTGCGGTCAGCAAAGAGCAGCCCATCGCAGACGAAGTTGTCGTCGTGCGGCTGGTCGCCAAAGTCGCCGCCATAGGCGAAGTAGCTGCGGCCGTCGGCGCTGGTGGCGCGCAGGCCGTGGTCGATCCACTCCCAAACGCAGCCGCCCAGCAGCCGTTCGTAGCGGCGGAAGGCCTCCCAGTATTCCACCAGGCCGCCGGGGCCGTTGCCCATGGCGTGGGCGTACTCGCACAGGAAGAAGGGCTTGTTCTCGTACTCCTCCACCTCCAGCCGGCCCGACCACGCCGCGGCGTCCCCCACCGCGCCGTCGCCCTCGCCATAGCCAATCACCTCGGGCAGCGCCGTGTACATCTGGCTGATCACATCGCTCACCTTGCCGTGGCGATCGCCTTCATAGTGGATCAGGAAGTGGGGATAGCGGGCGCGCACCCAGGCCGCCATCGCTTCGTGGTTGGCGCCAAAGCCCGATTCGTTGCCCAGCGACCAGAGGATGACGCAGGTGTGGTTCTTGTCGCGCTCGACAAGCCGCTCGATGCGGTCGATGTAGGCGGGTTGCCACTCCGGGTCACCGCTCAGGAAGAAGGGGCGCGCGGCGTAGGTCAGGCCGTGGCACTCGAGGTCGGCCTCGTCGATGACGTAGAGGCCGTACTCGTCGCAGAGCTCGAGGAAGTAGGGGTGGGGTGGATAGTGGCTGGTGCGCACGGTGTTGATGTTGTGCTGCTTCATCAGCAGCACATCCTGGAGCATGGTGGCGCGGGGAAGGGCGCGCCCCAGGTCCGGGTGGTGCTCGTGGCGGTTGACGCCGCGCAGCTTGACGGCCACGCCGTTGACCAGCAGGCGCGGCCCGTCGATTTCGACGCGGCGGAAGCCCACGGTGTGCGCGCCGGCCGAGAGTACCTTCCCGCCCGCGTCGCGCAGCGTGAGCAGCAGCGTGTAGAGGTAGGGTTCGTCGGCCGACCAGAGGCGCGGTGCAGTGACGTGCGCGACAAGCTCCACCTGGGAATCGGCGACTTCGGCGCTCGCGGCCACGCCTGTCGCGCCGCCGGCTGCATCGAGCAGGCTCAGCTCGAGGCGGGCGCCGGCAGACGGCGTAATGGTGGCGCGCACCCGCAGGTCGGCGCTGCGCAGGTCGGCCGCCAACCCCGGCTCGATCGTCAGGTCCCAGAGCGAGCCGGCCGGCGCGGCAAGCAGTGTGACGTCGCGGAAAATGCCGGAGAGCCACCACATGTCCTGGTCTTCCAGGTAGCTGCCATCGTTCCACTGCAGCACGCGCACGGCGAGCAGGTTCTCTCCCGGGCGCAGGTGGTCGGTGACGTCGAATTCGGCGGGCATGCGGCTGCCCTTCGAGAAGCCGACAAAGTGCTCGTTCAGATTAAGCTCGAAGGCCGAATCGACGCCGTCGAAGCGCAGGATGTGGCGCATCCCCTCCCACGCTGCGGGCAGCACAAAGCGGCGGCGGTAGCAGCCGGTGGGGTTCTGGCTGGGCACGTGCGGCGGGTCGATGACAAAGGGGTAGATGACGTTTGTGTAGTGGGGCGCGCCGTAGCCGTTGAGCTGCCAGTGGCTGGGTACGGGCAGCGTATCCCATCCGCTGTCGTCCAGGCTCTCGAGCATCAGGTCGGCCGGCGCTTCGCCGGGCGAGGGCGCGTAATGGAAGCGCCATGTCCCATTCAGCGAAAGCTCCCAGGGCGAGCCGCCGCCGGCGCGCGCCGTCTCGGCGTCGGGAAAGGTGGCGAAGCGAGCGCGGGCGGGCAGCCGGTTCAGGTGCAAACAGGCCGGGTTCTCCCAGATCGGAGCTGCGCCGGCCGGCGCGAGTGCGGGGAGAGCAGAGGGTGCGGCCACGGTGCTAGACCTCCGGTGTGCGGGTGTGGAAGGTTGGCCCGCCGCGCCGCGGCAGAACGTGTGGTGCGGGCGCGGGGCGCACTCCATTGTCCCACGCGCCGCACGCAGCGGCAATTGGCGCGGGCGCGGGCAAAGAGGTGCGCAGCCGGTCGCGCCGGCTGCGTACCTTCTGCTTCACGCCTGTCCCCCTTGCAGCGGCTGTGCGAGCGCGCCTGCCCGGCTGCCTGAAGGGAAACCCGCGCTAAAGGCCGCGTTCACGCGCCGTTCCTTGCGCCCTTCATCGCGCCCTTGCGTCCCCTTGCGACCTTGCGTTGAGCAGTTGTAGTGCGGGTTCGCTTCAGCGGTCCCACAGACCGTGCTCGGGCCAGCGGCGCGGCAGCCGCTCTGCAACCGGGGGCAGCGCGGGCAGCGGTTTGTGCGGCTCCAGCTGGTACCAGTAGCCCACGCTCGAGTAGTCGTTGCCCTGGTCGTTGGCGTGGCCGTGCTCGATCGTCACCCGGATCGATTTGGTAAAGCGCACCGGATCCTCGATGTGCCAGCGATAGACGCTCCACTTGCCGGCGTGCTCCTGCACATCGCTGCCCAGCGAGATACCGTGGTAGGGGCCGTCGTACTCGCCGCTGGGGAACCCCCACGCCGCGCCGAAGTAGTCCTCGGTGCCGGTGCCGTGCAGCGAAGGCGGCCAGGGCTCGCCGTCGATAAAGATCATGTCGTCGCCCTCCCCCGGCCAGGTGTAGTACTGGTTCGACGAGTCGAAGTTGTCGATGTTGAGCACGCATCCGACGTACTGCCCCGTTCCTTCGGCGTCGAGGATGACGTAGTTGTCGTCGCCGGTGGTGTTCAGGCCGGGCAGGTCCCACGGCGCGGGGTTGGGGTTGTCGGTGGCATGGACGACCTTCTGGCAGGGAGCCTCCAGGTTCCATGCGGCGTGGAAACGACCCACATCGGCGGGCAGCCCCTGGTCGTACTGCTCATAGTCGATGTAGTAGAAGAGATTCTCGATCGGCATGTCTGATTCGTTGATCAACTGGATGCGTGCGCCGCTGCCAAAGGGCATGGGAAAGTAGCAGTTCATGGCGGCGGCAAATGGTCCCTTTGGGCCGCGCCGCTCGCTAAAAACCATGCTCAGCGGCAGCGAAACATAGTGTTTGCAGGCGGCATGGCCAATGCCGAAGAAGTCTCCAAAGGGGGTGCGCACGCTGGGATTCTCCTCGCCATCCCAGTACATCTCGAGCACCAGCTTGCGCAGGTACTGCGGCGAGTAGCAGCGTGTTGTCATCCAGATGTGCTTGATGCAGCCGGCGCCCTGGATGTCGGCCAGCACAACGGTCTCGCCGGCGGGCACAACCTTGAAGTCGTGATTGCCGCCACTGTGATCATAGCTGCTCTCGCGCCGCGAGCGCACGTCGGGCTTGATGAAGGGCAGACCGCCCAGCGGCGAATTCGGCGTCATAAAGTCCATTTTGGGCCTTCCTTGTTTCAAGTGAAAAGGGATGTACGTGACCTCTGCGGCACTGTCGGTAACAAGTTGTAAGTGGCAGCGTGGGCGAGCTGTGGGCTAGCCCTTGACGGCACCCATTGTCATGCCCGCCACAATGCGCTTCTGCATAAAGAGCGAAAAGAGAATGACGGGCAGCGAGTAGAGGATCGAGAGCGCCGTCATCGTTCCCCACTCGACGCCGTACTGCGTCTTGAACTCGGCGATGGCGATCGGTGCCGTCTTGGCGTCAACCGACGTCAGCAGCAGCGAGAAAAGAAACTCGTTCCAGGAGGCAAGAAAGCAGAAGATGGCAGTGACGGCAATGCCGCCGGCGGCCACTGGGACGATGATGCGCAGCAGAGCGCCCAGGCGGGTTGCGCCATCCACCTTCGCCGCCTCTTCCAGCTCCACCGGAATGCCCTCGAAGAAGCTGACGAGCAGCCAGATCGCCAAGGGCAGGGAGACCACCGTGTGTGCCAGCGCTACCGCCAGGTGGGTATCGCTAAGGTGGAAGACGCGCATCATGGCGAAGAGCGGCAGCGCCACCGAGACGTAAGGGATCATGCGCGTGACCAATGCAATGATCAGGAAGAAGCGCCCCGGCAACGTGCTAAATCGGGAGATGGCATAGGAAGCAGGCACGCCGAGCGCCAGCGCAAAGAAGGTACTCAGTGCCGCAATCAGCGCGCTGTTGAAGAATGAGCGAGGCACGTGCGGAAAGTCGCCAATGCGCAGGTAGTTCTCGAAGCTCACCCGGCTGGGCAGCAACGTGGGCGGAATCGAAATCGCTTCATTGGCCGGCTTGATCGACGTCAAAAGCAAGTAAGCATAGGGGAAGACATAGAGCACCAGCACGGCAACGATAAGCAGAATCAGGAGCCAGCGAAGGGCAAAGTGGATGCGCATGAAGGTTGTCCGTTCCGCCTACCGGCTCGAAAGCCCAGGGCGCCAGACGCTGAAGAATGCTGTAACGCTGACGATCAGCAAGGCGATCAGGAAGAGCACAGCAACCGCCGACGCCAGCCCCATGTCGCCGTAGCGAATCATGGTGCGGTAGATGTGCATGCTCAGCACCTCGGACGCGAACTGCGGCCCGCCCTCGGTCTGGATCCAGATCACATCGAAGGCACGAGCCACGTCGATACCGCGGATGATCAGCACCACCGCAATCACCGGCCGCAACAGCGGCAGCGTCACGTTCCAGAAAGACTGTACAGCGTTGGCGCCATCGATTTTGGCCGCTTCGATCAGCTCGGGCGGAATGTTCTGCAGGCCCGTGTAGACAACCAGCGCCACAAAGCTGGTTGTTAGCCAGATATCGGGCAGCGCCACCGAGAAGAGCACGATGCGGGTGTCGCTTAGCCAGGCGATCTGGCTTGGGCTGTCCAGCAATCCGATCCAGGTCAGGATCCAGTTCACAATCCCGAAATTGTCGATCAGCATGTAGCGCCAAAGCAGCCCCGCGACAATCGGCGGAATCATCAGCGGAAAGATGAAGATCGCCCGTGCCAGTTCCGAGCGCTTGCCAAAGGCGTTGAAGAGCAGCGCCACGGCAAAGCCAAGAAAAAACTCCGCCGAAAGCGCAATCACACTGTAGACCAGTGTGCGCCACGCCGAACCCAGCACCCGCTCTGATGTCAGCGCATCGGCGTAGTTGCTCAGGCCGATGAAGACGCGCTCGGCCGGATGGAGCAGTTCCACCTCATGCAGGCTATTCCAGACCAACATCACCAATGGGTAAGCGACGAAGACCGCGAGGAAGAGGGCCGCCGGCGCCAGCAGCAGCAGCACATAATTGCGATCGCTCACCTTCATGAGCATGCTCCCCAGTCACCGGAAGGGTGGCTGCATACCGCCCGTTTCGGGCCTCTACTCATTCCACGATGAAATCCACAGATTTCATCATCACTTCTCACTGAACCAGCAGAGTTTCTACTCTGGGTTCGAGCCTGGTAACACGTCAGGTAGTGAAGGGGAGCAACCGGTCGGCTGCTCCCCTTCACGTCTGAGCTTACTGCATCGCCTCGATCTGCGCCTTGGCGTCGGCCAAAATCTCGGCCGGGGTGCGCTCACAAGCCAGCGCCTCCTGCACCAACGGCACCAGGACCTCGTCGGTGATTTGCTGCCAGTTGTCCACCAACGGCCGGCCAATCGTCTGCGGAGCGCCCAGTGTGTCAATCAGTGGCGTGAAGTGCTCAAAGCCTTCCTGACCGGCAAACTCGGCGTAGGCCGAAGGGCGGGCAGCCAGTCCCAGCGGCGCATTGATGCCCAGAACGTTGTTGTCGTAGGCAAACTGGACAAATTGCTTCGCCACTTCCTTGTTCGCCGCCGTGCTCGGGATCATGTTGTACCAGGGGCCGGGAATGGCGCCTACGCCGCCAGAACCGCCAATCATTGGCACAACACCCACCTTGCCATCCACGAGTGAGTCTTCCGGCGTCAAGCGATAGGCGTGCGCCCAGAAGCGCATCATCGCCGTCTGCCCTTGGTAGAAGAGTTGCTGCGCAACTGCCCAGTCGACTTCGTTCACGTTCGGCGGGTTCACCTGGTAGGTGCAGTGCAGGTCGGTGTAGAACTGCAGCGCGTCCTGGTGCGCCTGGTTGTCAATGATCACGCTGCCGTCGGCATCCAGCACCACGCCGGGTGAACCTGCCTGCAGTACGTGCGCCAGCCACTCGGTCTCGACACCGCCCTTGACGTCAGTGCCGTAGAAGTCGACGGTACCGTCGCCGTCGCTGTCGCGGGTGAAGAAGCGGGCGGCGTCGGTGAACTCCTGCCAGTTGGTCGGGGGCTTGAGTTCGTACCCGTATTCGGCTTTGAAGGCCTCCTGCTCGGCTGGGTCCTCGAAGAGATCCTTGCGATAGAAGAGGATTTCGGCATTCGCCCAGGTTGGCATGCCCACAAAGCGGCCATCGAACTGGGCGTCATTCACCAGCGCCGGGAAGAGATCCGCCTTCAGCTCGTCGGTGAAGAGCTCATCGAGCGGCTCGGCGAAGTCGGCAAATGCGGGAATCCAGATCACGTCGATTGTGGCGACGTCGAATGAAGCGCCGCCGGACGCCATTTCGGCCGACAGACGCTCGTAGACGCCAGCATAGGGAACCTGAATGAAGTTCACCTTGTTGCCCGTCTCGGCCTCGAACTGCTTGGCAATTTCCTCCTGTAGCTGGAATCCACCCGACTCCACCAGCACATTGATCGTGACGCCGGAGTCAGAAGCAGTGCCAGCATCAGCAGCCGTTTCGGCGGCAGGTTCGGATCCTGCAGGCGCCGCCGTGGGAACGGTGCAGCCTGCCACAAGCTGCATCAGCACTACCAGAATTGCGATCCAACACCAGATGCGTTTCATGAGGAACTCTCCTTGCTGCCTAGAGCAGACTGTTTCGAAAGACCAACCGGAACGCACTGCGGGGAGTAACTGCAAGCTTCGTTTGAAGACCAGCCAGAGAACGACACCAGCCACCTCTCGGCTAGACGGAGTGCCGGACAACGAGAGGACACTCAAGCAGAATCGGGAAGGTGACCGGCTGTTTCTCCTGCGCAAGCAAGAACTCGACGGCCCATTTGCCCATCTCAAAGTACGGCAGAGCAATGGTGGTGAGGCCGGGGCGCAAGTGGGCAGCAATCACCTCCCTGTTGTCGAAGCCGACGACGGCAACGTCAGCCGGGATCGAGATCCCCAGTTCGCGAATGGCATCGTAGGCACCCATTGCCATCCAGTCGTTAGCGCAGAAGAGCGCCGTCGGCGGCTCAGGCCGCTTGAGCAGCGCGTGGGCATGGTGATACCCGCTCTCTTGCCACCAGTCGCCCACGCAGGTCAGCCCCTCGTCAAAGGCAATGCCGGCGGCCGCCAGCGCGGCCTTGTAGCCCGCCAACCGGCCATGCGAGGCGGGAAAGTCCGGGCCGCCGTTGATGAAGCCGATCCGGCGGTGCCCTGCCTGGATCAGCGTCTCCGTTGCCACGCGCCCCCCCTGCACCTCGTCGGGCACCACGCAGGGCAAGCTGCCGCCCTCGATGAAACAATCGACAAGCACGGTGGGCACGCTGCTCAGATCCACAACTGGTGTTACCGCCCGGTGGTGGCCGGCAGCGTAGATCAGCCCGTCCACCTGCCAGCCCTGCAGCAGCTTGAATACCTGTCTTTCGATCTCGGCGTCGCCGTCAGTGTCCATCATCAGCAGCACCTTGCCGGCGGCCAGCGCCGCCTGCTGCGCGCCGCGGATAATATCAACGGCAAAGGGGGTAGTAGCGATGTCATCCGAGACAAAGCCAATCACGTTGGACTTGCCGCCGCGCAAGCTTTGGGCAAAGGCGTTTGGGCGGTAGCCGAGTTGGGCAACGGCGTCCCACACCCGCTGTCGAGTGTCGGGTGGGATACTGGCGTTGGGAGCGTCGTTGATCACGTAAGAGGCAGTTGTGCGCGACACGCCAGCAAGGGCGGCCACGTCGTGCATGGAAGGGACGCGCGTTGGGAGCGAGTTGTCGTCAGAGGCCACAGGGTCACCTCAGGCGTAGATAGAAGGTAGAGATGTTCGGAATGGGTTTAGTGACTCGTGTCACTGTCACGTGTCACTATTCTCGCGCAAGGTGTGCGGTTTGTCAATCCCCCAATCGCGGCCAGTTTTCCGACGCCGGGAGCACAGCTGTTTACGACGCTGAATGACCACGAGTATGCTTCTCTTATGAGCTGCTTCAATTCCCCCGATGCCCCGACGCCGCTGGGGCTGGCGCTGTTGATGGGCGTTGTGCTCGTGCTCACAGCGGCGTTTGGCTGGCTGACGTGGGCCAGCGCGCAGATGTTGCGGCAAGGCAGCGATCGCCCGACGCGCCCCATGCTGCTCGAACCGGCCGACATCGGACTTCGGCTGGCGGAAGTGGTCCTGCTGGCGGGCACGGCGTGGGCGGTGGGTGTGCCCTTTGCCACGCTGGGCTGGACGCTTGCCCACTGGCCCCGTTATCTGATTCTGGGCGCGCTTGTGGGCTGGTTGATGGCAGGGATGGTCAACATCGTGGCGCTTGAGCGCGCGCTGAACCAGCGCAAGGCGGCGCGCAGCCAGAGAGCAGAGCGCACAGAGGGCGCGCTCGACGAAGACGCGCTGCTGAGGCTGCTGGCGCCGCGCACACGCGTCGAACTGACCGGCGTGCTGGCGGCGCTCGTGCTCGTCGCCCTGGGCGAAGAGCTGCTCTTCCGCAGCCTGTGGATGGGCGCCGCTTCGTGCGTAGTGCCGATCTGGCTGCTCTGGCCGCTCTCGTCAGCACTCTTTGGGCTCATGCACACGGCGCAGGGGCGCTTTGGCGTTTGGATGGCTGGGGTGGTGGGGCTGGGGTGCGGCCTGCTCTTCTGGGGTTCGGGCAGTCTGCTGCTGCCGGTGGTGGCGCACTTTGCCTTCGACGCCGGTCAGATTCTGAACATCTGGCGCACCGAGCGCGATGCGGCGCGCGATGCGGCGCGCGACGCCGCCCAGGCCGCAAGACACGAAGCCGCTCGGGCTGCAGAGCGCGAAGCAGAGCGCGACGCCACCCAGGCCCAGGAAACATAACGCCCGGCCGCGGGGTCGGTCGGGCGTGATCTGCTTGCTGCGGGGTAGCGAGTCAGGGGGTGGTCAGGGCGCGGCCACTTCTTGCGGCGCGCTGACTGCAGGAGTTGGCGCCACGTCGTAGGCGCCGGCGCGGCCCAGGCGGCGAATGCGCAGCAGTTCGCGCACCATGTTGATCGTGTCGTGCAGCGGGCGCACACGGCTGTCGTCCTGGTAGTACCAGTTGATCGGCACCTCGCCCAGGCGCAGCCCTTTGTGTTTTGCGATGTAGAGCACCTCGACGTCGAAGCCCCAGCCGCCGATCTGCTGCAGCGGGAAGACGCGCTGGACGGCATCGTGCGTAAAGCACTTGAAGCCGCACTGCGTGTCCGAAATCCCCGAAACCGCCAGCACGCGCACCAGGAAATTGAAGACGCGCCCCATAAAGTGCCGGTAGAGGGGCTCGTTGTAGCGCACAGCGCCCGGCGCCTCGCGGCTGGCGATCAGCACATCTTTGCCCTGCGCCAGGGGCGAAGGGGGCAGAAACTTGGCCACCTCCTCGATCGGCATAGCCAGGTCGGCGTCGCAGATGAAGAGATAGTCGCCCTCGCCGGCGAGCATACCCGCCTTGACGGCGACGCCCTTGCCCGGCGCGCTGTGCAGCAGTCGCACGCGGAAGGAGTCGTCGGGGCGCACCTGCGTCGCCGCGAACGCCTCTACCACCTCGCTCGTGCGGTCGGTTGAGCCATTCTCGACGACGATGATCTCGGCGCGGTAGGGCTGGGCGCGCAGAAAAGCCGCCGTCTTCTCCAGACTGGGGGGGAGCCGGCGCTCTTCGTTGTAGGCCGGAATGACGATGGTCAAAAAGGGAGGCTGGCTGTTGGTCACGGGTTGTCGCTTCACGCGCGACGTGCTGTCGCACCGCGCAGGGGAATGCGCCGGGGCGTCTTCTGGTCGGCTCTATCTGCCGGCGGCCACAGGCGCGCCGGCCGGGGCATCGATGGATCAGTGTACCGCAGGGTGCCGATTGTCTGCCAGAATGGCAATGCCGCACTGCGGCGGTTGGGTCTGTGCGCTGCGGCACGTGGCTGCGGCCTGGAGCATTCAGCGCCAGCCGATCAGCCCCACCATGGCCAAAAAGGCGCAGACCTGCACCAGCAGTGTTCCGCCCCAGAGCAGATAGGCGCCTTCGCTGCGGCCGCGCGCCGCCATGATCAGCCCCCAGACGCCATTGACGAGCCAGGCCATCAGGCCAATCGCAGGCAGCAGGAAGAGCGTACCCTTTTCGCGCACCTGTTCGGGCACGCCGGCGGCCGAATAGCGCACGGCCAGCGCGTCGGGCAGCGCGGGGTAGCGCACCATCAGCGCGCCAAAGAGCAACAGTCCGCCCAGCAGCCCCAGCACCAGCAGCAGAATGCCAATCCGGTCGGAGGCGAAGAGGCGGACGGGGTCGAAGCGGCGCTCGTAGACGTAGGGGGTGCTGGAGGCCGGCCCCATGCGCACGCGGTCTTGCAGCGCCTCGATAAAGGGTTCGGCGGCCAGCGGCGAGAGCGCAAAGGCGCGCGTGCCGGTCTCGAGCACCAGGCAATCGGCCGGGGGACGGCTGGCCAGCGGCAGCGGCGCGCCGGGCAGCTCGGGCGCGGCGGTCGCGGGAACCACCCCGGCCGCGGGCAATTCGGGCGAAAAGAGCCAGGGCGCCGGCCAGCGTCGCCATGCGCCCGCGCCGCTTGCAACCTCGCCCCCCAGCACAATGCGCCGGATCGCCGCCAGCGGGATCGTCTGGCGCACGTCTGCCCAGCGCACCGTCAGCGCGTTGCGGTCTACCCAGTATTCAAGCGTAAAGGCCGCCCAAGTGCGATAGGCCAGGTTGGCCAGCAGCACCAGGCTCAACACCAGCAGAAAGATCAGGGCAAAGAGCAGCCAATCCGTCTCGCGCTGCAGGATCCACTGCAGTAGCAGCAGGTCCACCACCCCAATCCACAAACAGAGGACGAGGCCCTCCCAGCGCAGGTGCGACTCGGCCGGCTTGAAGACCATGGCGGCTCAGCTTCCCTGCACGGGCGCGGCGCGCAATTCGTCGGCCAGCGCCAGGTCCAGCGCCCAGCTGCGCACCGTCTCCTGGTAGCTGTACTGCGTGGCATCCAGGCCGATTGGCGTCACGCTCACAATGTCGTTGGCCACCGCGCCGACGTCGGTGCCGTCGTCGGGCATGTCGTTGGGCAGCGGCGCCGCAATCCAGTAGTAGGCTCGACCAAAGGGGTCCTCGCGGCGGGTCAGCTTGTCATCGTACTTGCGCACGCCCAGGCGGGTGATTTCGATGCCGCGCAGTTCGTAGGGCGCCACGGCCGGCACGTTGACGTTGAGCAGGACGCCGCCGGGCAGCCCGCGCTCGAGCACGGCGGCCGCCACCAGGCGCGCCACCTGCCCGGCAACGCTGCGCGCCACCTCCTGCTCCACCTTGGCCAGGGCGGGCAGCGCGCTGCTGACGGCAATGCCCGGCACACCCATAAAGGTGGCCTCGCGCGCGCAAGCCACCGTGCCGCTATAGGTGGTGTCGTTGCCCATGTTGTGGCCGGTGTTGATGCCCGAGACCACCAGGTCGAACTGCACGTCGAGCGCGCCGAGCAGGGCCATGGCCACGCAGTCGGCCGGCCCGCCCGAACAGGCCCAGGCGTCGCTGCCGTCGGCCAGGCGCACGGGGTTCAGGCGCAGCGGGTCGTGCATCGTCTTGTTGTGGCCGCTGGCGCTCCAGTTGCGTTCCGGCGCCAGCACCAGCACATTGCCCAGCGGGCGCAGCGCCTGGGTCAGCGCCAGCAGGCCGGGCGCGTGCACACCATCATCGTTCGAGACCAGAATCGTCGGCTTGTGCGCCATGGCCAAATCCGCTTCCTTTGGGCGTTCTCGCCCGTTTCCAGCAAAGAACGACGGCTTGCTTGCGCCCCGCCCTCTCGATTCTCGCTTCTCGATTCTCGATGCCCTAATTCGTTACCTTGCGGTGGCGCACCCACACGCGCACCGCGTCGCTCTCCACCGAGTTGCCTGCGCGGTCGAAGGCGCGCACACGCACCGTGTGCCCCTCCAGGTAGACGCCGCCGGCGGTGCGCACAGCCGCGAAGCCGTCGCCATACTCCACAATCGTGCCCGGCTGCACCTCGGGGTCCGTGCTGGTAAAGGCGGGCCAGGGGGCGCCGCCCTCCACCGCCTGGTCGCGCATCGTGATCTTCCAGCGCTCGTTGAAGGGCGCCACGGTCGCGGTGCCAATCACGGCACCGTCGAGCACGAACTCCACCTTGCCGATCGCCCAGGTGTCGTTGACGATGGCGTTGATGTTGATCTGCTCGTCATCCTCCATCACATAGAGGCGGTCGGCCTTCGGCTCGCTCATCACCACGGTGGGCGGCGCGTTGTCGATGGTCACCGGCGTCAACCAGGTCTTGGGACCTTCGGGGCGGTTCACCGTCAGGCGCAGCGTAAAGACGCCCTCGCCCAGCGGCACGGTGTCCAGCGTCTGCAGCACACCGTTCACCACCTCGTCGCCCCGCTCGCTGCCGATCATTGTCCATTCGGTCGGCTCCAGGCCGCGCCCGATCTCAAGCTTGTGTGAACCGCCGCGCGCATTGCCCTTGATCTCCACCGTCTTGCCGATGTAGCCGTTGAGGGTGGGCGAGGTGATCGACGCGTCGGGGTCGTAAGCCACCAGCGCCTCGTCGGCGGCGATGCCCTCGCTCACCGGCGGCTGCGGAATCCCGCTCTCCGTCACCCAGTCCGCCGCCTCGACGGGCAGAATCTGGAAGGCCTCTTGCTTGATCTGCTCGGGCGGGGTACTGGCGGTGGCAATCTGCCCCGTGGCCGCATCAAGGTCAAAGGTCTGCCAGATGTTGTCCTGCGCGGTGGGCTCGGTGCCGGCAACGAAGATCTCGTTGCGCTGGGCGCTGCCGGGGCACGAAGGCGTGGGCAGCAGGCCGCTGGGCGTGCAGATGGTGCGGTCGGTGATATTGGGCGGGCGCTCGTACCACTCCACGGGCTGCCCCTCGTGCAGGCGGCGCATCACAGCGTTGAAGATCGGCGCCGCGCCCGAAAGGCCCGTCACATTCTCCATCGACTCGTTGTCGGTGTTGCCCACCCACACGCCCACGGTGAACTGGGGGGTGAAGCCCATCGTCCAGTTGTCCTTGAAGCCGTTGGTGGTGCCGGTCTTGGCGGCCAGCTTGCGGTCGGGCAGGGTCAGGTCGGTGTTGGCGCCAAAGGCGGGGGCGCGCGCCACGTCGTCGCTCATCATGTCGGCCATGATGTAGGCGACTTCGGCGTTGACCACGCGCTCGGCGGTAGGCGCCTCGTACTTCTTGAGCACGTTGCCTTCGCTGTCGCGCACCTGCAGCAGCGCCACCGGGTTCAGGTTGCGGAAGCCGGGCGCCACCTCCTCGGGCAGCACCGGCTCGCCCACCATGGTGCCGCCGTTGCCCAGCACCGAGTAGGCATAGGTCTGGTCGAGCAGCGTCACTTCGCCGCCGCCCAGCACCAGGCTCAGGCCGTAGTAGCCCAGGCCGCGATTGAGGCCGTTGATGCCCAGGCGGTGTGCGGTGCGCAGCGCATCGGCCACGCCCACGTCGTCGAGCACGCGCACGGCGGGGATGTTGTAGGAGCGGGCTAGAGCGTTGCGCAGCGAAACCGGGCCGTGGTACTGGCGGTCGTAGTTCTCGGCGCGGTAGTAGGTGCCATCCGATTCGGGGAAGGCAGTGGCCACGTCGAGGATCATCGTCCCCGCCGTCTGCCCCTCCTCCAGCGCCGTCAGGTAGACGATCGGCTTGAAGCTCGAGCCCGGCTGCCGCTCTGAGGTCGCGACGTTGACTTGGCCGTCGATCTCGTCGTTGTTGTAGTCGAGCGAGCCGACCATGGCCAGAATCTCGCCCGTGTCGTTGTTGAGCACCACCACGGCGGCGTTGCTGGCATTCTTGCCCTGCTCGTCGAGCTTGGCCACCTGCTCGCGCGCGACCTGCTCGGCGTACTTCTGCAGGTTGACGTCGATCGTGGTATAGACCTCGAGCCCGTTGCGCCAGATGAAGAAGGGGTCTTCGGCAGTGTTGAACTCGTCCTTCACGCGCTCGAGCACGTAGAGCGCAAAGTGGGGCGCAGTCAGAATGTCGAAGCGCTCGGCCACCGAAGTGCGCAGCGAGAGCTCGACGACGGCAGCGGCGTCGGCTTCTGCCTGCGTAATCACCCCCGCCTCGGCCATGGCGTTGAGCGTGATGATCTGGCGCTCCTTGGCGTCCTCAGGATTATCGATCGGGTTGAGGGCGGGGTACTGGGGAATGGCGGCCAGCATCGCCGACTCGGCCAGCGAGAGCTCGGCGCTGCTCTTGCCAAAGTAGACCTGGCTGGCCGCCTCGACGCCATAGGCGAGGTTACCGTAGAAGTTATAGTTCAGGTACCACTCAAGAATCTTCTCTTTGTCGTAGCGCCGCGTCACTTCCAGAGCCAGAATCACTTCCTTGATCTTGCGGGCGTAACTCTGCTGCGCCCGCTCCTCCACCGGAATCACCACGTTCTTGATCAGCTGCTGCGTGATCGAAGAACCGCCCTGCACGGCGCCGCCCTGCACGTTGGAAACGAACGCGCGCAGCAGACCGCGCAGGTTGATGCCGGGGTTCTCGAAGAAATTGCGGTCCTCCAGCGAGACGGCAGCCTGCCACACCCAGGGCGACATCTGGTCGAGGGCGATGAAGGTGCGGTCGCCGCGGAAGGGGCGCGGGTCGACGCTCTCGTAGAGCAGGTTGGCGCCCGTACGGTCGTAGATGCGCACGGTCTGGAAGTCATCCTGCTGCTGCTCGATGATCGAGGCGTCGGGCAGCTGGTCGGCGTAGGAGTTGTAGATGCTGAAGGCGAGCGCGACGCCGCCGCCGGCGACGCCTGCCACCAGCAGGGTAGAGACGAGCAGCACGGCCAGCACCACCTGGCCAATCCAGAGCCAGGGGCGGGCGCGGTTGCGCAGCACGCGGTCGCGCTGGCGGCGCTGCATCAGAACGTGGTCGTGTCGGTTCAAACGCTGCATGGAGGGGGTGCATTCTCCCAGGGCATCGAGCGCAACATCCAGCACTCGATGCGGCTTGCCGCTGCTTGCGGCGCGTGCCATCCGCCGGCGTGTGCGTCTGCGCGCACAGAGCTGCGCATGCGACGCCGGTCCTCAAGTCGCCGATCGTAACATAGCGCAAAACGGCGGCCAAACCCGGAAGCTAAAGGGTTCATTAGCGGGCGGCAAGCGATCGAGAAGCGAGAAGCGAGAGGCCACTTGCAACGATGGCGTGCCCAGGCAAGCGAGCAGGTGGCGACCGGGAAGCGTGTACCGCGCAGGCAGGTTGGCGACCCTCTCGCTTCTCGCTTCTCGCTTCTCGATCGCTTCTACTCTTTCTCCACCACCAGCAGGTGGCTGAGGCCGAAGACACGGGCGGGGGAGGATTCGAGGGCGTAGGTGACGGCGCGCAGGGCCTTGCCCAGCGTGGGGCGGCGGTGGACGATGTTGTCGTAGCCGGGGAAGACCTGCGTGTGGCTGACGACGCGCACCGGGTGGCCGATGAAGAGATCCTGCAGCTCGCGCACGCTGTAGGCGCGTACGTGGGGCGCAAGCTGGTCGCGCAGCGCATCCGGCAGCCAGTTCACCAGCGGCATGTTGCCAAAGTGATAGGCGCCCTGCCAGTAGATGCCGTGCGTCTCGAACGGATAAAACCGGTTGGGCACAAAGACCACCGCCCGCCCGCCCGGCCGCAGCACGCGCACCATCTCGGCGACGGCGGCGCGGTCGTCGTGCACATGCTCCAGCACCTCGTGGCTCAGCACCAGGTCGAAGGCGGCGTCGGCGTAAGGCATCTCTTCGCCGGCGGCCAGCGTGTAGCGCCCGTCGGCCACGTTGTGCGCCGCCAGCGCCAGGTGCTCGGCCTCAATGTCCAGCCCGTGCAGCTCTACACCGGCGCCCCAGCCCTGCTGCGTGGCGGCCGCATGCAGCAGCGCATGCACGTACATGCCCACGCCGCAGCCATTCACCAGCACGCGCTGCACCTGCGGCGGCGCCGCCGCCAGAATCATGGCCAGGCGCCGGTTCTGGCCGGCGCGCCAAACCAAACTTGGGTTGCCGCGCACAGCGGCGCGTTCGCCGTGCAAATCCAGGGCTTCGGCTGGGGTGATGGAGGGTGAGGTCATGGAAGCGATCGAGAAGCGAGAGGGCTATGAGGACGCCGCGTGCGGCGTTAGCGGATGCCCAAGTGGATGGCAACGGTGCCGAACATCAGCGTGCGGTAGAAAACGCCCTGCAGGCCCGCGCGCTCCATGCTGCGCTTGAGCTCTTCGGGGTCCACAAAGCCGGCGGTACTCTGCGGCAGATAGGTGTAGGCCGTGCGGTCTCCGCTCACCAGGCCGCCCAGCAGCGGCACCACATGCTTGAAGTAGAGCGTTGACCCCTGCCCCACGATCGAATCGCCCGGCGGCGTGGTTTCGAGGCAGAGCACGCGGCCGCCGCGTTTCGTCACGCGTGCCATCTCGGCAAAGGCGGCCGTGCGCTCCACCACGTTGCGCACCAAAAAGCCGCTCACCACGGCGTCGAAGCTGGCGTCGGCATAGGGCAGGTGCAGCACGTCGGCCTGCGCAAAGGGGAGCGCGCCGCCCGCCTGCGCTGCCTTGGCCTGCCCCGCCGCCATCATCTCGTAGGTAAAGTCGGCGCCGAAGACCTGCACCGTGGGATAGAGCCGTTTGGCCTCGAAGGCAAGGTCGCCCGTGCCCGTGCCCACATCGAGCAGCGCGCCGTTTGTGGGCAGGTTGGCAAGCGCCAGCAGTTCGCGCCGCCAGCGCTGATCCTGGCCCAGCGTCATCAGCCGGTTCACCAGGTCGTAGGTAGGCGCGATGCGCGCGAACATGGCGTTGACGTAGACGGGCTTCTCGTCGCTGGAAGGCAGAACAGACATAATCCTCACTCGTGTACAGCGCAACCCAACGGCCAAAGTGTTTCATCCAGCATGGCGCCAACGCCCCTCAATCGGCGCCGGCAGCCATCGCGACCTGCTCCCCTCGATCCTCGATCGCTACTCCGGCCTCTCGATTCTCGCTTCTCGCATCTCGATTCTCGCTTCTCGATTCTCGATCGCCCTATCGAGCGCCGCGTGCACGGCGGCCGGGTCGTCGGCCAGCAGCGCATCGACGCCCATGCGCAGGTAGGCCGGCACGCGCGCTTCGGGCGTGGGGTCGAGCGGGGCGACGACGGCGCCCAGCTTGTGGCCGGCGCGCACGTAGCCTGGGTTGGCAAAGAGCAGCGGCCAGATCGGCCCCAGCAGGTCGGCGCCGGCCTTGGGCAGGGGGCGGTTCATGGTGATGAAACCGATCGGGATTGTGGGCGCGGCGGCGCGCACAGCCAGCACGTGGTCGAAGTGAAACGAGGCGACGGCCACCTTGTCGAGCATGTTGGTGGCCGCGAGCAGGTCGGCCAGAATGCGGGCGTGGCCGGGATTGAGGAAGAGCGGGTCCTTCAGCTCGAGCAGCAGCGGCGTCTCGCCCCTTGTCATCTCGATCAGCCCCAGCAGCGTGGGGATGCGCTCGTCCAGCAGTGTGCCCGCCGGGCCGCCCTTGGGCGAACGGGTGCGCAGGCTCTGCAGTTGCGCCAGCGTCTGCCCGCGCACGGGGCCGCTGCCGTCGGTCATGCGCTCGAGGGTGGCGTCGTGGTGCAGCACAATCACATTGTCGCGGCTGAAGCGCAGGTCGGTCTCGAGCACCTGCGCGCCCTGCTCCAGCGCCAGGCGGAAGGCGGCCAGAGTGTTTTCGGGGCGCAGCACACGGTTGCCGCGATGGGCCACCACCAGCGGGCGCGCCGCCCCACCGGGCCGCGGTTGGGCCGGCGGGGTGGCAAGCTCTTCGCGCAGGGCGCGGACGCGGGCGGCAAATGTAGACAAGGGCAGTCGAGAAGTGAGAATCGAGAAGCGAGAATCGAGAGGCCGGTGGTCGAGATGCTACGCGGCGGGCGAGAGGACGACGACCGTCCAGGGTTCCAGCGCCAGTGTACCACGGTGTACGGCGCCGCTGAGATCGCGCCAGCCCGCGTTGCTCCCACCGGGCAGCGCCAGCGCCTGCGCGGCGTCGCCGGCGTTGATGGCCACCAGCAGCGATTCGCCCTCTGCGCTGCGTTCGAGCAGCCACAGGCGGCGCTCATCGTCCACCAGCAGCGAGCGGCTGTCGCCCTGCACCAGCGCCGGGTGCGCCTGGCGCGCGGCGATCCAGGCGCGGGTGTGGGCCAGCACGCCGGCATCCTGGACGGCGGGCGCCCAGCGCATGGGGTGGCGCGACTCCTCGCGATAGGGGCCCTTGCCGCGCGGCTGCCCCTGCCCCACCTCGGTGCCGTAGTAGAGGATCGGTGAATCGCCCAGCGCCATCAGCAGGGCGATGCCAAAGAGCAGCTTGTCGCGCCGCCCCTCCACCGCCCACAGAAAGCGGTTCATGTCGTGGTTGTCAAGGAAGCTGGGCAAGTTGAAGTCGGGACCGAAGAAGTCGCGTTTGCGCAGGTACCAGTTGGCAAAGTGTGCCAGCGTCGCCTCGGGGTGGGCGGCCAGGCGGCGCACCTCGCGCGCAAAGCCAAAGTCCAGGCAGCCGTCGAGCCGGCCGGTGTAGGCGCGCAGCGTCTCGCCCGCCCGCGTCACCTCGCCAAAGAGCCAGCAATCGGGCTTCACCGCCCGGCACTCGCGCTGGAAGTAGCTCCAGAAGGCGTGGCTGGGGCCGGCCGCGTAATCCAGCCGATAGCCATCAACGTCGAACTCGCGCAGCCAGTAGCGCGCCACATCGCAGATTGCCTCGCGCGCCGCCGGATGGTCCAGGTTCAGCTGGGGCATGCTGCGCACGTTGAAGAAGGTGCGGTAGCCGTGCTTGTACTGCTCGCCCCAGCTGAACCAGTCGCGCTCGGGGGCGTCGGCCGCCTCGAGCGCGCTGCGGAAGGGCGCATAGTCAAGGCTGGTGTGGTTCACCACCAGGTCCAGAATCACGCGCAAACCGCGGGCATGCGCCTGCCGCACCAGTTCGCGCAGATCCTCATTGCTGCCAAAGCGCGGGTCTACGGTGTAGTAGTCCGTGATGTCGTAGCCGTGGTAAGTGGGGGTGGCAAAGAAGGGCGTGGGCCAGATCACCGTGGCGCCCATCTGCTGCACCCAGTCCAGCGAATCGATCACGCCGCGCAGCGTGCCGCCCCAGAAGTCGCGCAGCAGCTCGGGCGCAAGGTCAACGTGCTCCTCGGCCTGGCGGCGGTGGTCGCGAAAGCGATCGACGAAGATCTGGTAGACCACGGCCTCGCGCGCCCAGGTGGGCACCCGCTCGTTGTCCACGGTGTAGGCGTAGTGGGTCACCGGGTCGGTGCTGCCGTCGATCGCCTGCTCGCGGCACCAGATGGAGGCCCCCGCCTGCTGCCAACCTTCGATGATATAGCGCACGATGACGCCGGCGGGCTGCGCCGGCAGCGTCGCCTGCCACTCCTCCACATACGACCAGATCAGCGGCTCCCAGCGCACGCCGCCGCGCGCAAAGGCAAAACTGCTGCCCACCGTCGCCTCGCCGCGGCTGCCGGCGGGCAGCGCGTTGTCGATGGTCACATACGCGGCTACCGCGTCGACGGCAATGTCCGGCCCCACGGTGACGGTGAGGGTGACGGGCTCGCCCGGTTTGGGGTCGCGCGGCTGCAGCGTGTACTCGTGGCGCAGGCCGCTCCAGCGCGCGCGTTCGGTTGCCACCAGGCGCACGTCGTCGGCTTCGATGCCGCCGAAGACAAAGTCGCCCATAATCCCGTGCGTAATCGGTGCGGGCGGGGCGGGTGGGGTTGGCTCAACAAAGAGGGCGGGGTCGGTGGCGGCTGATGCTGCCTCGGCGGCGCGTTCTGTTTGATTTTGCATATCGGTTCGATTCCTCATCGGCGCGGTTGACGTTTCTCAACCGAAACAGAGCGGGCGACCCGTGGGCCGCCCGCCATTGTGCCTGGCATTTGCTCGGCGTTCACAGCCGGCTCTGCTGCCCGACGTATGCGCACCGTCGGTGCATCCTCGAATCAGACTACCCCTTGACGGCGCCTGTGGTCAAGCCGCCAACCAGATAGCGCTGGAAGATGAGGAAGATGATCACCACCGGCAGCGCGGCCATCAACGCGCCGGCGCTGAAGATGCCCCAGCGCTGGCCAAACTGGTCCTGGATGAAGATGTTCAGCCCCACGGCCATGGTGTACTTGTCGGTCGAGCTGAGCATGATGCGCGCCAGCACGTATTCCGAGTAGGTGCCGATGAAGGTGAGCAGACCCACCACCACCAGGATCGGGCGCACCAGCGGCAGGATCACGTACCAGAAGGTCTGGAACTGGCTGGCGCCGTCGACGGTGGCCGCTTCGTCCAGGTCGCGCGGGATCGAGTCGAAGTAGCCCTTCGTGAGCCAGGTGTTGGCGCCCAGCGTCGAGCCCAGGTAGAGCATCAGCAGGCCGGTGTGGGTGTTCAACCCAATCGCCGGCACGATGTTGCCCAGCTGGTTGAGCAGGATAAAGAGCGCCACCATGTTCAGGAAGTTAGGGAAGACCTGCACCAGCAGCACGCCCTGCAGCACCTGGCGCCGTCCCACAAAGCGGAAGCGGCTGAAGGCATAGGCGGCCAGCGTGGTGATGGCCAGGCCAATGAAGGTGGCAAGAAACGCCAACTTCAGCGAGTTCCAGAACCACATCTCGAAGGGGTGCTGGCGGCTGTTGAAGAGGTACTTGTAGTTGTCCCAGGTCGCGTTGGGTGGGATCAGCGGCTGGCCGGCGAGCGATCCGTTGGGGTTGATCGAGGCCGAGAAGATCCAGACGATAGGGAAGAGCGCAAAGACGAGCATGGCGATCGCGAGCAGGATGCGGAAGAACAACGCGATGCGCTTGTTGCGCTTGATCGACCCCTGTGGCTTGTTGAGCTGGCCCGCGAGTGTCGCGTTAGACATTTTCGGACCTCTCTTCGAGCATGTTTGTATACCGGAACTGGATTGCCGTGATCACCACCAGGATGATGAAGATGATCACCGTGATCGCGGCGGCGTAGCCCTGATCGGCGCCGCGCCCGCTGGCAAACGCAATGCGGTAGGTGTAGGTGGCCAGAATGTCGGTATGGCCGACTGGCGTCGCCGTACCTCGCATCGCCGGCCCACCCTGGTTGTAGAGGTCAATCACCGTAAAGTTGTTGAAGTTGAAGGCGAACGAGGCAACCAGCAGCGGCCCCACCGTGATCAGCAGCAGCGGCAGCGTGATGCTGCGGAAGGCCTGCCACGCATTCGCGCCGTCGATCGCCGACGCTTCGTAGACGTCGCGCGGCAGCGTCTGCAGCGCACCTGTCACAATCACAAACATGTAAGGCGCACCCAGCCAGACCTGGATCAGCAGGATGCCGACCTTGGACCAGTAGGGGCTGGCGAACCACGCCGGCACCCAGCCACCCGTGACTGCCGCGATGGCCTGGCTGATGACGCCGAACTGGGGATTCAGCAACCCCACCCACACCGGAATGCTGACAAAGGCGGGGATGGCGTAGGGAATCAGCAGCAGCGAACGCAGCAGGCGGCGCGCCGGCATCTCGGGCACGTCGAACATGATGGCCAGGAAGAGGCCCATCGCAAAGGTCAGCAGCACCGAAAGCGCGGCGAAGGCCACCGTCCACAGGAAGACGAGGATGAAGGGCTGGCGCAGCGATGGGTCGGTGAAGAGGCGGATGTAGTTGCGTGGGCCCACCACAGCCGCGTAGCCACCGCGCGAGAGGCGCGTGCCGTCTTCAGCCGTGTAGGTGCCGTCGACCGACCGGAAGACGACGTTGGTGCGGTTGTCGATCAGGGCGTCCTGCTCGGCGTCGTAGATATAGGCCGGCTCGAACTTGCCCGCTTCGCCCGGGAAGTTGGGGTGAATCTGGAACGAGTCTTCCTCGGTGCCAAAGACGGTGGTGCGGAGCTGACCTTCGATTGCCGCCGCGCGGAAGGGATTGAGGCGCGCAAAGCCGTCCAACTGTTCAGGCGCTTCGCCGCTGCGCGTTACGGGGTCGCTGCCCGGCACGACAGTGAAGGGGTCGGCGCCGGATTCGGGCTGCAGCCAGAGCATGAGCCCGCCGTTTGCATCCTGGAAGACGGTGTAGCGATAGAGCTCGGCGTCGTCGGGGAGGACCGGCGGCAGATTCTCGTAGAGCTCGATCGTCTGCTGTTTGGTCAGCAGATGGCCGTCGCCGTAGTTCGTAAAGGAGATGTAAACGGTAAAGAGGACGGGAAAGACCACAAACAGGATCATCAACGCCAGACCCGGGGAGATCCAGCGGTAGGGAACGAACTTGTCTGAGAGGAAGGCGATGTTGAGAAGGAGGACGACGAGTGCAAGGGTAATGGCAAATGCCCAAACACCGTCCTGCAACAACATATAGACTAGCCAGAGAGCGGAGGCATCGATGACAGCCAGTGCACCCAGTCGCAGCAGCAGGGAGCCTAGACTGCCAGATGAGGAACGAGAGGGCTGGGGGGGCGCCGAAGCGCCCCCCGAGCCGGACTGCATCGTAGCAGCCATAGATTTGTCGTGACCGGTCTACTGGCCGCCGGCAATCGTCGCGCGAATCTGGTCGGCGGCTTCGGTCATGATCTCTTCAGCCGTACCACCCTGCTGCTGGCTGATGAGGGCCATGGCGTTGCCCCACGACGACCAAACGGCCGACATCTGCGGGATGTTGGGCATCGGCTGGCCGACAACACCGGCGGCTGCGAAGGCCGACAGGTCGGGGTCCGAAATGCCTTCGTTCGACGGCTTGAAGGCGCTGGGGCGCAGGTTGGTCTCGAAGAGCGCGTTCATCGTCTCTTCAGTGGCCACATACTCCTGCAGGAAGGTCTGCGCCAGCAGCGGCTGCTTGCTGAACGCGCTGACCATGAAGCCCTGGACGCCCAGGAAGGGGCGACCTTCGCCGGCCGGGCCGCCCGGAATCGGGGCGACGGCATAGGGCACGCCGGCGTCACGCAGGTTCGAAAGGTACCACGGTCCCATAATGGCCATGGCAGCATCGCCATTGGTGAAGGCCGAGAGGACGAGGTCGTTGTTCAGGGCGGCGCCCGCCTGCAAAACCTTGTCGGCGTACATCTGGTCGAGCCAGTCGAAGGCGGCAATCGTGCCTTCGCTGTCAATGCCCACATCTTCGGGGTTCCACGAGCCATCTTCGTTGGTGCCGAAGACGTAGCCACCGAAGGCCGTCTGGATGCCGTAGAAGTGGTAGGGGTCGTTCTCCTGAATGACGAAGCCGTACTTCATGCCGTCGGCAATCAGCTCTTCCGAGATGGTGCGCACATCGTCCCAGGTCGCCGGGACTTCTTCGACGATCTCGGGGTTGTAGACCAGGGCAACGTTCTCGATGGCATAGGGCAGACCGTAGAGCTTGCCTTCGAAGGTGAAGGCGTCGACGGCAACCTGCTCGAAGTCCGAGGCCTTGGCGCCCAGGCTCACTTCCGAGACGAGGCCCGAAGCAGCCAGTTCGCCCAGCCAGTCATGGGCGCCAATCAGGATGTCCGGACCCTGACCTGCAGGGGCGGCCACCTTGACGTCGTCACGGATGTTGCCAAAGCCCTTTTCAACGATGGCCAGCGTCACACCGGTCTCGGCCTCGAAGTCGTCGGCGAGGTTGTTGAGCACGGCGGCGCGCTGCTCGTCGGCCCAGATCACCAGCGTGTTGGCTGCGCCCGTCACCGGGGTGATGGTGGTGCTGGCGTCGGCGGCGGCAGTCTCAGTCGTGGCCTCCGTCGCTGCAGCCTCTTCGGTTTCGGTCGCGGCTTCACTGGCTTCGACCTCGGCGGTCTCGGTCACGGCTTCCGAGGCGGCGGGCTCTTCAGCAGCCGGCTCGGCAGTCGGCTCTTCGGCAGCAGGCTCTTCGGCCGGGACCTCGGTCGCGACCTCTTCAGCAGCAGCAGGCTCTTCAGCCGCTGTATCGCTGCCGCCACCGCGACCACAGGCACCCAGGACCATGGCGCCAATCAGCAGCACCGTGATCAGGATCCACAGTTTGTTGCGCATACGACTCTCTCCTTTGAAATGGATACGAACAACTGGTGATGGTGTCGCCGGAACGACACAGGCGAACAAACGGATTCGCAACTCGCCTGGGCGGCTTGCTTGCACGCGCGTGGACAGGTGCAGGCAACACCCGCCTGGGGGCGAGTTGATTCAGCCTTGAGATGGGATATGGGTCAACGAGTGGTTACACCTGGAACGCAGGCGCAGGTAGACAGGAAGCTGCTGACGACATCATGCTTGCAGGAGCGACAGACTGCAGGAGCGACAGACTGCGGGAGCAGGTCGGCGTGCCTTGACGGCCACAGTGCCATAGCAGCCATTGTACACGCAAAGCTTTTGCATGCACATTCGCTGCATCAAACCAGAGAAGGAAGCGGTTGCTGCAGTTGCTGTGCGCCTTGTGCTGCACGGTTTTGCACGCAGGCGGGTGCCCGAATCACAGGCGTTTCCTCGAGGGTGAGCAGACAGAACAAGAGGCGCCGCAGCGTGTGAAAGCCGTTTAGATTGGTGCGTTTGACGCTATGCCGGGAAGAATGGCGTGGCGCAATCTGTCGCAAACGCTACGATTGCGCTACGCCCAAATGGTAGGAGAGGAACGGCTGATTTGTCAAACGCCCTCGGTGCCGGTAAGGCAACATGGCTCTCGATTGGGGAGGCTGCGCACGCGCCGCACCCGCGCACGCAGGCAAATGCTTGCAGGGTGTGCACCAGGTGGGCGCAAGCGCGGCGCGTCAACCCGCGTCGGGCGGCGCTGCGCTGCGCGGGGGCAGGCGCGGCTGGGCAAGGCTGGGGCGCGCAGCAAAGTCGGGGCGCAACACCGGGTGCATCGCCAGCAGGCGCAGCGCTTCGTCCACGGCGCGCGCCAGTTGCGGGTCGCGGCCGGCGGCGTAGTCCTGCGGCGCGTAGTCAACCTCGATGTCGGGGTCGGTGCCGTAGTTCTCCACGTTCCAGCCTACATCCTGGAACCAGAAACCGAATTCGGGCTGGGTGGTCTGCGTGCCGTCTACCAGCGGATGGCGCGGGCTGATGCCCACCACGCCGCCCCAGGTGCGCTTGCCCACCAGCGGCCCCAGCTTGAGGATCTTGAAGCTGTGGCAGAAGATATCGCCGTCGCTGCCGGCATACTCGTTTGTGAGCGCGACCTGCGGGCCGGCCACCGAATCGGCCGGGTAGGGGCTCACGCCACCCCAGCGCGAGGTTTCGTAGCCAATGCGGCGGCGCGCCAGCTTCTCCAGAATCAGCTGGCTCACGTGGCCGCCGCCGTTGTAACGCACATCGATCACCATCGCGTCGCGGTCGGTCTCGGCCAGGTAGCCGCGGTGGAACTCGGCGTAGCCCGCCGGCCCCATATCGGGAATGTGCACATAGCCCACGCGCCCCTTGCTTTGGGCATGGACAAGGCGGCGGTTGTTCTCTATCCAACTGCGGTAGCGGGCCAGCGTCTCGCTGCGCAGCGTGCGCACCACCAGCGAACGCAGGGCGGGCGGCTGGGCTGCAGGCGGGTTGGCAGGACTCGCTTCAACTTGCTCGCCATTGCCGGGCGGCGCGGGCGCAGCGGCAGGCGCAGCGGCGGGCGCCGGGGGCTCGGCAAAGGTCAGCAGCACCTCGTGGCCGGCCTGGTGCACCAGCAGCTGCGCCGGGCTGCACGAGCCATCCAGCCGCTGCCCGTTGACAGCCACCAGCAGGTCGCCAGCCTTTACCTCGACGCCCGGCCCCACCAGCGGCGAGTGGCCGTCCTTGATCCAGGGGTCGCCGGCCACCAACTCTTCGACGCGATAGCCCTTGCCCTCGGCATCCCAGCGGAAGCGGGCGCCCAGCATGCCCACGCCATAGTTGGGCGGCAGGCGGAAATCACCCCCCACTTCGTAGGTGTGGCTGGTGCCCAGCTCGCCCTGCATCTCGCGGATCAGATCCGAAAATTCGAGCCGGGTGCTGACGCGGGCGATGAGCGGGTAGTAGCGGGCGAAGACGGCGTGCCAGTCCACCGAGGCCATGTCCTCGCTCCAAAAGTGGTCGCGCTGCAGCCGCCACGCCTCGCGGAACATCTGCTGCCATTCGGCCAGCGGCTCCACCGTCACCTTGATGCGGCTCAGGTCGAGCCAGCCCGTGCGCCGCGACGGGCCGGATTCGCTGCCCGGCTTTTCGCCGGCGTTGAGCACGCGCAGCCGCCGCCCGCTGCTGTAGACCATCTTCTTGCGGTTGCGCGACAGGTCAAACCAGCTTACGCGCTCCACAAGCAGTTCACTACGATAGTCCTTGAAGTTCCAGGCGCGCAGGGTGCCCGCTTGCGAGTCGTCGTCGTCCCAGTCCTTGTTGTCGAGCGTGCCCACCAGATCGAAGGCGGTGAAGAGCGCCTTGCCGCTGACGGCGTGGATCTGGCCGTAGCGGGCATCGGGCACGGGGAAGGGCAGGATGCGGCGGCTGATGCCGTCGAGGTCGATCTGCATGGGGCGGCGGGGCTTGGCGCTTGCTGCCGCTGCACTCGCTGCCGGTGCACCCAGCTCGGCGGGGGCGGCGGGCGCGGCGCCGGCGGCGGTGTCTGCGGCCGGCGCCGCGGGCGCACTGGTGAAGAGCGCGTAGAGCTGCGGCGCGCCGTAGACGGGTCGCAGCAGGGCTTGGGCAGGGGCATCGCCGTCGGGCCCGGACGGCTCCTCGTCGCTCGGTTCTCCGTCGCTCTGCTCGCCGCCGTCGGGAGCCGGGACATCCTCCACCGGCGCAGCGGGCGGCGCAGCGGCGTCGGCAGCGTCGAGATCGGGCTCCGGTTCCGGCTCCCCGGGCTCCGGCTCGACAGGTTCGGGCTCTGCGGGGGCTGGGGGCGCGGGTTCGGGCCTGGGGGCCGGCTCCTCCTTGCCCTGTGCACCCCCCTTCTCGCCACTCGCCGCGCTGGCGTCGCGCTCGCGCTTCTCCTCCTCCTCGTCAAGGTCGGGGCGGGGAATGAAGGGATTGGGCAGCTCTTCGCGCAGTGTCAGTAGGTAGGGACGCATTCCCCAGGGGAAGCCCAGGTCCAGGTGTAGGGCGTCGTAGACGGGGTTGAACTCGCGAAAGCTGAGGAAGTAGAGGTAGTTACCGTCGGGGTCGAAGGTGGGCGCCACGTCGCGCAGCACCGGGCGCGTGATTGTGATCGGGTTTGGGCGCGGGCCGGCGGGCGCGCTGCCGGCGACCTCCGGCCCAGGTGATGCAGCATCCGCCCCGTTCGACGCAGCGTCGGGCGCGAGCGGCGCTTCGGGCGCGAGCGGCGCCGCCAGGCAGTAGAGGCGAATCCCGGCCGTCTTCGGCGTCAAGCTGCTGCTGTAGGCCAGCCACTGCCCATCGGATGACCAATCCATGCCCGCGATCGGCCCATAGAGGCTGCGGTCCACAAAGGTGAGCCGCTTGCTCGCCGGCTCGCCATCGAGCGCCTCGCTCAAATCCACCAGCAACAGCTCGTTGCGGTGGTTGGCGATCGCCACCTTGTCCTCGGCCGGCGAGACCTTGATCGAGACGGGACGCCCCATCTCCAGCCCCTCCAGCCGGCGCGGTGGCACGTCCGGCTCGCCGGTGTGGACCTCCAGGCACTCCTCGCCCTGGGCGTCGCTCACCACCAGCAGCCGCCGGCCGTCGTTGAGCCAGTCGGGCAGGCGGTAGCGCACGCCCGTCCGTTCGCCCAGTTGCAGCACGGGGCCATCGTGGGTGTAGAAGGCGAAGAGCTTGCCGCGTGTGGTGACGGTGGCGGCGCGCCCGGTTGGGTGCAGGCGCGCAAAATCGAAGAAGCGCACTGGGTCTACAAAGCGGCGGCCGCGCTGCAGGCGCATGCCGCGCCAGCTGATCTCGACGCGGCGGCTCTCGTCTGTCTGCGGGTCAAAGACGTAGAGGTCGGCGCCGGCGTGGTAGACGATGTGGCGGCCATCGCTGCTGGGGTTGCGGACGTAGAACTCCTCGTGGTCGGTGTGGCGCTGGATATCTTCGCGCGTGGGCAAGCAGGAGTAGAGGTTGCCCACCCCTTCGTGGTCGCTGACGAAGTAGACGCGGTCGGCCGAGCCGGGGCCATGGGGCGCGGCCAGCCACATGGGCGCGGTGATGTTGCCGCCGAGCCGGCGCATAAAGCGCTCGAACTGGCCGCTGCCCGTGGCGTCGATCCAGAGCTGGCCGGCCGTACCGCCCCGGTAGCGCTTCCAGTTGGCGGGCTCGCCGGTGAAGCGGCCCAGCACCACCTGCCCCTGCGGCCCAAAGGCCACGCTGCGCGCCGGGCCAAAGGGCAGCTGGCGCACCTCGCCGTTGCTGGCGGCGGCCGCTACAGCGAAGAGCGCAAACTCGCGCGCGAAGGGCTGGCCGTAATTGCTGGCAAAGACGATCTCGCTGCCGTCCGGCGTCCAGCCAAGCACGCGCAGGTCGCTGCCCAAAAAGCTCTTGCGCTGCAGCGGGCCGCCGCGCGCGTCCATCAGATAGACCTCGGTGGCGCCCTCTTCGTTGCCCACAAAGGCCACCTGTGCGCCGTCGGGCGAGAGCGCCGGGTAGAGGACGGCGCCGGCGGTGCTGGTAAGCCGGTGCGCCGGGCCACCGCTGCGGGCAACGCTCCACAGGTCGTCTTCGGTGACGAAGAGAATCTGGTCGGCGTGGAGGGTGGGGTAGCGGTAGTAACCAGCTGGCATCTGCAGAACCTTGGGGTTGCGGTTTGACGTCGCCGCGCAGGGGGGCGTAACCGTCGATTCTACCGGAAGCGCAAAGTGCCCACAAACGCGCAGGCGGTCCCGGGGGACAACAGCCACAGCTTCAAAAGTACACGGAAACGACGGAAACAACAGGAAGTGCAACAGCGGGCATGATTGAGTGAGTCGGCGCGCTTTGGCAGAGAACTCATCCATCCCGTTGTTGCTTTTCCTGTTGTTTCCGTCGTTTCCGTGTACTTTTGAAGCTGTGTTTTCTCCTACCAACAGGGATGCTCCAGGCGCCAGGTGCGGCTCTGGTACAATGCGCCCCATATGTCTGCCTCTTGCTCTCCCGTTCGGCGCTTCACAGGAACGCTGCTGCTGTCGGCGCTGCTGCTGCTGGCGGGCTGCGCACCGAGCGGCGCCGTGCAGAATGTGCTGACGCTGCGCCTGCGCGAGGCGCTGGGCACCTGGCCGCCGCCGCTGGTGCAGCCGGCGCCGGGCGACGAGAGCGCAATCGAAGGGCGCGTGCTGGTGGCGGATCTGCCCGCCGCCGGCGTTTCGGTGCTTGTGGCCGGGCCAACGGGCGCGCCCTTTGTCGCCGTCACCGATAGCGCCGGCCGCTACCGGATTGGGGGGCTGCCTCCCGGCTCCTATGTGCCCGTGGCCGTGGGGCCGGGGCTGGAGGAGGGCGCTGCGGTTGACCGCCTTGGCATCCCCTGGCTGGCGCAAACGACCGCCGGCGCCACCCTGCACGCGCCCGATATCCGCCTGCAGCCCCACGTCGCGCCGCCGCTCCCCAACCCGGCGGACGCCGGTGAACTGGCAGCGCTCGAGCCGGCGCAGGTGGGGGCGACCAGCGTGGTCACCTCGAGCTTCCCGGCCGGCGCGGCGGCGCAGCGCAGCGCCTGGCGCTTTGTGCGCGACGGCGTGGAGGTGAACACCCTGCGCCTCTTCCTGCCCCCCGCGGGCGGCTCTGACCTGGCCGACTCTGGCGCCGGCGCGGCTGAAGTGGAAGGGGCGGCACCGCTGCCGCTCTTCCTTCTGGTCTATCCTTCGTTTGTGGATGGCTGGGAGGCGGTGAGCGTGGCCTTTGCCGCCCAGGGTTACGCCGTGCTCGCGCTTTCGCCCGTTGAAACGCGCGGCGCCGACATCGAAGCGCACGCCCAGGATGCCCGCCTGGCGCTGCGGCTGGCGCAGGCGGGCGCGTTCCAGCCCACGCCGCCGGAGGGCACACCACCGGAGGGCGCGCCGCAGATCGACGTCGACAGCTTTGTGGTGCTGGGCGGCAGCTATTCAAGCGCAATTGTGCACCGCCTGCTGCGCGACCTGGCCGCCGACGGCGTAGAGAAGGGCGCCGCGCAGCCGGCCGGCTGGGTCACCGTCGGCGGTATCGCCAACGCCTTTCGCGGCACGGCCGACTACTGGGCCGGGCGGCTCGAGATTCCCGAATGGCACGCCGACGCCGTGCCTGCGCTGGGACTGCCCAACCTGCAGCCGCTGCCCTTCCTGCGCTACTCGCCCGTCTACACGGCAGCGCAGATGCCCCCCACGCTGATCATTCACACCGACGCCGACCGCGTGCTGCTGATCGACCAGGCCGAGGAGCTTGCCGCCGCACTCGAAGCGGCCGGCGTCCCCGTCGAGTTCTACGCCTACAGCGACACCAGCCACTACCTGCAGGTGGGCGAAGAGACGAGCGAGGCGGGCAAGGCGATGTTCAACCGCATCCTCGAATTCCTGAACCAGCGCCTGCGTGGCGAGGAGCCCTGATGTCTGCACCCGAGAGCCCGCTTCCAGATGCAGCCGTAGCCGCACCGGCGCCCGAGAGCTCCGGCAGTTGGCACGCGCTGACGCAAGACGCAGCATGGTTTGCGCGCCCCGGCGCCGGCCTGCTCGCGCTCGAGGGCGACGACTGTGTCGACTTTCTGCAGCGCATGACGACCAACAACATCGCCGCGCTTGCCCCCGGCAATGCCGCCATCACCGTGCTCACCTCGCCCACCGCGCGCATCCTCTTTGTCTTCGGCGTGCTCAAGCGCAGCGACGACCTGCTGCTGCTGCCCGCGCCGGGCGAGGCCGCCGCACTCGAACGCCACCTGCGCGGCCAGATCTTCTTCATGGACAAGGTGCGCGTGCGCAACCTGAGCGAGACGTGGCGCCGCCTGCGTGTGGTGGGGCCGCAGTCGCTGGCGATGGCGGCCACCGCGCTGGAACTGGAGCCCGTTGCGATCGACGGCGCCTGGGTCGAACGCGACGGGCTGCTGGCGCTGACCGACCTGCGCTACGAGCTGCCCGGCGTAGAGCTGCTGCTGGCCGGCGACGGCGTCGCGCTGGATGGCGTGGCGGCAGCGCTCACTGCAGCCGGCGTCCAGCCGGTAGAGGCGGGCGCGCTGCTCGAGGCGCGCCGCATCGAGCTTGGGCTGCCCGCGGCGGGCGCCGAGCTCAGCGCCGACGCCAGCCCGCTCGAGGCCGGGCTGGCCTGGGCCTGCGCCGAGAACAAGGGCTGTTACACCGGCCAGGAGATCATCGCCCGCCAGATCACCTACGACAAGGTGACGCGCCTGCTGGTGGGGCTGCGCAGCGAACGCCTGCTGCCCGTGGGCGCCCAACTCCTTTCCGAAGGGCGCGAGGTGGGGCGTGTGACAAGCAGCGCCCATTCGCCCACGCATGGCCCAATCGCACTGGCAATCGTGCGCCGCGCTGCGGCCGAAGCGGGCGCGCGGCTGGATGCGGCGCCCAGCGAAGGCGCGCCGCCCGTGCAGGCCACCGTCGCCCCCCTCCCCTTCGCCGCGCCCTAACCTGCGCCCCGGACGATCGAGCACCGGCACCTTCCTTGCCATTGCAGTTCCTTGCGCCCAATTGCGACCTTGCGTTAGCTGGTGACTTGACCGCTGCCGTTGCTGTTGCAGTTCCTTGCGCTCCCTTGCGGCTTTCGCGCCCTTGCGTCAGATGTTGTCTTCCACTCCTAATGAATACTCCCATCCAGCTTGTCCGTGCCGAACCCGAACTCGCCCCGCTCACGCCCGCCGTCTGGCGGCTGGTCATTGAGCAGACGCCCCGCAGCGGCGCCGCCAACATGGCCGTGGACCAGGCGATCGCCGAAGCGTGCGCCGCCGGCGCGGCGCCGCCCACCCTGCGCTTCTACCGCTGGGCGCCGCCGGCCGTGAGCCTGGGCCGCCACCAGCCGCTCACCGACATCGACGCCGACGCCGTGCGCCGCCACGGCTACGAGATTGTGCGCCGCTCCACCGGCGGCCGCGCCATCCTCCACACCGACGAACTCACCTACTCGGTGGCCGGCAGCGACAAGGAGCCGCGCCTGGGTGGCGGCGTGATGGAGTCCTACCTGCGCCTGAGCAGCGCGCTGGTGCGCGGCCTGCACCGGCTGGGGCTCGAGGCGGTGGAGAAGGCGCTGGGCAGCGTGCGCGCCGGCCCCAACGTCTCGGCCGCCTGCTTCGAGGTGCCCAGCGCCTATGAGATTGTGGTGGGCGGGCGCAAGCTGCTGGGCAGCGCGCAAAGCCGCCGCGCCGGCTACGTGCTCCAGCATGGCAGCCTGCCGCTGAAGGGCGACATCACCCGTCTAGTTGCCGTGCTCGCGCTCGACGACGAGGCGCGCGCCCGCCTGCACGACGACCTCGCGCAGCGCGCCTGCACGCTGGCCCAGGCGCTGAACGTGGCCGATTCCAGCCCGCTGCTGGACTATGAGCATGTGGCGCATCTGCTCGCCACCGCCTTTGGCGAAGAGCTGGCGCTCAGCTTCAAGCCCGACCCGCTTTCGCCCGCCGAACTGCGCCGCAGCGCCGAACTGATCCGCACCCAGTTCGCCGCCGACGACTGGACAGCACACCGCTGACGCGCGTGGCGCTTCACTCTCGCACCCATAAACAACCATGGCGATTGGACTGTTGACGCTCGAACTCTATTTGCCGCTGGTGGAAGGGCTAAAGGACAAGCGCGCCATCCTGCAGAGCACGATCGCCAAGCTGCGCCACGACTACAACATCTCGGTCTGCGAGGCCGACGCGCAGGACGAGTGGACGCGCGCCGTGCTCGAGGTGGTCTGCGTGAGCCAGAACGCCGAACACGCCCACCGCCACCTGCAGGCGGTAGCCAAGCGGGTGGAGGGCTGGCGGCTCGACGCGCAGCTGGTTGACTACACGATAGAAATGATGGGCTGAGCGCAACAAGAAAGGGCCGGCGCGGTGTGCGCCGGCCCTGCTCATTCTCGTCTGGGAGCTTCCCCTACGCCGGTTTGGGCGTCGCAGGCGTGACGGCGGCGCGCGGCGGCGCGTGCACGCTCAGCCGCACCATCGTATCCTCCGGATGGTCGCGCCACGACCACTTCCAGTGGCGCACAAACAGAATCACCAGACAGATCAGCGTGATCCAGATCGCGATCCACTGCGCCGTGGCCAGCCGCCCCATCATCCACGCATCCGGGCGCAGCAGCTCCACCCAGAAGCGGCCCACCGAGTAGGCGATGAAGTAGAGCCACACAGGGTCGCCCACGCGCATGCGGTTGCCGAAGTAGCGGATGGCCAGCGTCAGCACCACGAACATGGCCAGGTTCCACAGCGCCTCGTAGAAGAAGGTGGGGTGGAAGCCGTTGTTGGCGTACCAGGCGATCGTCTCGGCGCTGAGCGGGCCGAGCGCGGCGCTGCCACAGGCCTGGATGCCCTCGGGCAAGTTGGAGGGCACCTGGCAGGGGAAGTTGGGGTTGATGTGGAAGGCCCAGGGCAGGCTGGTCGGCGGGCCGTACAGCTCCTGGTTGACCCAATTGCCCATGCGCCCGAAGGCCTGCGCCAGCAGCACATTGGGCGCAAAGTAGCTCAAATAGCGCAGCGTGTTGAGCTTGTTGAACCAGCAGTAGCCGATGACGGCCAGCACGCCGCCCGCCAGACCGCCATAGATGCCCAGCCCACGGAAGCCGCCGTTCCAGAAGTTGAAGATCTGGCCCGGGTTTTCGCGGTAGTAGGGCCAGCCCAGCCCGTCGGCCGGCGAACTGAAGACGTGGTAGAGGCGGGCGCCGATGATGCCGAAGATCAGCGCAAAGGCGAGCAGGTTCCAGACGTGGTCGGCCGATTCGCCGTCCATGCGTGCGTAGCGGGAGGCGACCCAGGTGGCCAGCGCCGCGCCGCCTACAATGAAGAGGCCGTACCAGGTCAGGGCAAAGGGTCCAAGCTGAATAATGACAGGGTTCATGGAGACTCCAGGAACAGGGTGGGCTGAAGAGTACGCCGCCCCAGGTGAGAGGACGAAAACGGCGCAGCGCCGGCCGGATGTGGCGCGCTGCGCGACGTGCGGTGCCGCCAGTATAGGCGCGCCCGTCGCCAAGTGCCAACCCGCAGGCCGGCGGCTATGGCACAGAAGCTCGGGGCTGCTCCTTGCCCTGCTGCTGCTCGCTGCCTGCGCGCCCGAGCCGCTGCGCACGCCGCCGCTCACTCCCGCAGCCGTCGTCCCCGCCGCTGCGAGCGCCGAGAACCCGGCGGCGCTGGTAGAAGCCGAGCGCAACGCCGCCGCCACCCGCGACCTCTCCACGCTCGCCGCGCTCTGGGCCGAGGACGCGCAGATCGTCGAGTGGCGCGGGGCAGACGCAGACGACGCGTACCGCTGGCAGGGGCGCGAAGCCATCCTCGACCGCTACCGCGTCGCCGTCTTCCCCGCCCCACCCCCGCCGCTCGACGCGCCGCTGGGGCTGGCCGCCGACGTCGAGGGCGACGCGGCGAGCCTCGTCAATGGCGTCGACACATGGCAGTTCGCCCAGCGCGACGGCCGCTGGTGGATCACCTCCCTCACCATCGCCGCGCCCTAAACGGCAACTGCTTTGACGCAAGGGCGCGAAGAACGCAAGGAAAAGCAAAAAGTACACGGAAAAGACGGAAACTACGGAGAAGAGCGTTCCGGCGCAGAGGGACGGACTGGGAAAGTTGCTGATTGCGCATCTCTGTACCGGCATGCTTTTCTCCGCTTTTTCCGTCTTTTCCGTGTACTTTTTGCTTTTCCTTGCGTTTCATTGCGCCCTTGCGTCAAGGCAGTTTGTTCGTTTGTTGGGCGTGGGAGAATGGTCTGCGGGGCGTGCGGGGCGTGGGCTTGACCCTCCCCCCGCTCGCTCATATACTGGCAGCATCGGGCGCATTGGCCGGGTGGGGGTTGCTGCGCCGTCTGCGCGGCAGGGTGCAGGGCATTGCGGGTGAAGATGAAGCGCTGGTTACGGGTTCTGATTGTGGGGGTGACGGCGGCGCTGGCCTTTGCAGGCGGCATGTCGCTGGCGGGGCTGGCGGAGGGGTCGCGGCTGCCCGTGCGCCTGCGCGCCGCCCTGGCCGCACCTGCCGGCCCCGATGTGCAGATTGCCGTGCCACGCGCCACGGCCGCGCCGGACGAGGACGCCGGCGACTGGTCACGCCTCGACCTGCCGCCGACCGCCACGTCGACGCCGCGCAATGCGGCCGCGGCAACCGCCACTGCGCCGCCGGTCCCGCTGCCCACCTCCACGCCGATTGCCCCCATTGCCACACTGGCGCCGCAGCTCGCGCCCGTCAGCGAACCCACGGCCGCGCCAGTCGTCGAGGTGCAGGTTGAGGCCGCAGCCTTCTTCCCCGCCGACGCGCCGCGCATCGCACTCGCCGGCCTGCGCCACGAATGGCAGACCTGGAACAACTGCGGCCCGGCCACGCTGGCCACGCTGCTCAGCTTCTGGGGCAGCCCGCTCAACCAGGCCGACATCGGCAGCGTGCTGCGCCGCTCGCCCGACGACAAGAACGTCAGCCCGCACGAGCTGGTGAGCTTCGCCGAGAGCCAGGGCATGGTCGCCCGCCTGCGCGTCAACGGTGACGGCGCGCTCATGCGCACGCTGCTCGCCAACGGCTTCCCCGTGCTGGTGGAGACCTGGCTCGAGGAGCACCCGAACGACGGCATGGGCCACTACCGCCTGCTTACCGGCTACGACGACGCGCTGGGCGGCTGGATCGCCTACGATTCCTACGTGAGCACGGGGCTGCTGGGCGGCGGCGCCAAGAACGGCAGCGACAGTGCGGCCTACGCCGGCATCCTGATGCCCTACGCCGAAACCGATGCGCTCTGGAAGGTCTTCAACCGCACCTACTTGCTCGTCTACCCGCCCAAGGACGCAGCACGCGTAGGCGCGATTCTGGCGGCCCACGCCGGCAGCGGCGCCGGTCCGGACGACGGCGACGCCATGTGGCAGGCCAGTGAGAGCACCGCGCGCGCCGAAATCGCGGCCAACGCCGGCGACGCCTTCGCGTGGTTCAACCTGGGCAGCACGCTCTGGGAGCTGGGCCGCGCCGACGAGGCCGCAACCGCCTTCGACCAGGCGCGCACGATCGGGCTGCCGTGGCGTATGTACTGGTACCAGTTTGCGCCCTTTGCCGCCTATCATGCCGTGGGCCGCGACGACGCCGTGCTCGAGCTGGCCAACAGCACGCTGGCCAACGTCGACAGCGTCGAAGAGGTCTTCTACTGGAAGGGGATTGCGCTGCACGCGCTGGGTGACGCCGCCGGCGGGCGCAGCGCGCTCGAGCGGGCGCTGGCGCTGGCCCCCAATTATGCCGAAGCTGCCGCCGCCCTCCGCCAGTAGTAGAACAGCGCCGCCCGCCGGCCGCACCCTCTTCGCACTCTGCACCATTCAGCCGAACCAGCCGCAGCGCGCCACAGAACGGCGCACCCTTTGTCGCGCCCTCAAGAGCCATGAGCCAGACCGTGATCCCGCCCCCGCCGCGCACCAGCCTCAGCGCCGCCGAGCTGCGCAGCGCGCCCGCGCCCCTGGCCGATGTGGCCGCTACGCTACAGCGCCGCATCACGGGTGAAGTGCGCTTCGACGGCTGGACGCGCTCGCTCTACAGCACCGACGCCAGCCTCTACCAGATTCAGCCGCTCGGCGTGGTGATCCCGCGCACGGTGGAGGATCTGCACGCCACGCTCGAGGTCGCCGCGCAGGCCAAACTGCCCGTTCTGGCGCGCGGCAGCGGCAGCTCGCTCGCCGGCCAGGCGGTGGGCGCCGCCATCATCCTCGACTGCAGCAAGTATCTGACGCAAGTGCTTGCCGTCGACGCCGAGGCGCGCACCGCCACCGTGCAACCGGGCGTGATCCACGCCGCACTCAACCGCAAGCTGGCGCCGCTTGGGCTCATGCTCGGCCCCGACCCGGCCAGCTCCGAGCGCGCCACGCTGGGCGGCTGCGTGGCCAACAACGCCTCAGGCTCCCACTCGATCCTCTATGGGCTGATGGCCGACGCTCTGGTGGAGGCCGACGTGCTGCTCGCCGACGGCGCGGCGGCGCGCTTTGCCGCCCACGACCCGGCGTCGCTGCCCGCGCTTGCCCGCCGCCCAGGGCTGGAGGGGCAGATCTACAGCCAGGTGGCCGAGATTGTGCGCAGCCACGCCCCCGACCTGCACGCCGGCTGGCCGCGCCACTGGCGGCGCGCCTCGGGCTACACGCTCGACAGGCTGCTGCCGGCCCTCGCGCCCGAACTTGGCCCGCTGCCCGCCGCCACCCGCTTTACGCCGCGCGCCCTGCCCCCCGATCACGGCATGCTCAATCTGGCGCCGCTGCTCGCCGGCAGCGAGGGCACGCTGGCCCTGCTCACGCGCTTGACGCTGCGGCTGGAGCGGCGGCCCACCCACACCGCCGTCGCCGTCGTCCACTTCGCGCAGCTGCTCGACGCCTGCGCCGCCACCGTCGACATTCTGGAGCGCAACCCCAGCGCCTGCGAACTGCTCGACAAACAGCTACTGGACCTGGCCCGCCTGCAGCCCGAATGGGCGCGCCGCATGGGCTGGGTGCAGGGCGACCCGGCGACGCTGCTGCTTGTAGAGTTCAGCGGCGAAGACGAGCGCGCGCTGCTCGCCGAAGTGGCGGCGCTCGAGGCGCACCTGCACACGCGCGGCTGGCACGGCGCTGTGGTGCGCGCCCTCGACGCCCGCACGCAGGCCGACCTGTGGGCCGTGCGCAAGGCCGGGCTCAACATTCTGGCCAGCCGCCGCGGCGATATCAAGCCAATCCCCGGCATCGAGGATGTGAGCGTGCCGCCCGAACATCTGGCCGACTACCTGGAGCAGCTGCTGCGCTGGTGCCGCGAGCAGGGCGTCGATTCGATCGCCGATGTCGGCGTCTATGCGCACGCCTCGGCGGGCTGCCTGCACGTGCGGCCGCTGGTCAACGTCAAGACGGCGCAGGGCGTGGCCACCATGGCAGCCATGGCCGAGCATGCGCTCACGCTCTGCCTGCGCTTTGCCGGCGCCTTCAGCGGCGAGCACGGCGACGGGCTGGCGCGCAGCGCGCTCAACCCGCGCCTCTTCGGCCCCGAACTCTACGGGGCGCTGCGGCAGGTGAAGGCCGCGTTCGATCCACACGGGCTGCTCAACCCCGGCAAGGTGGTCGACGCGCCACCGCTCACCGACTCGCTGCGCATGGGCGCCGGTTACGCCACGATCGATGTCACCGCGGGGCGCACCGCAGGTACAGTCTTCGACTGGAGCAGCGACTTTGGCTTCGCGCCGGCGGTGGAGATGTGCAACGGCGCCGGCGTCTGCCGCAAGCTCGACGTGGGTGTGATGTGCCCCAGCTTTATGGCCACGCGCGATGAGCGCGACAGTACGCGCGGCCGCGCCAACGCGTTGCGCAACGCCATGGCCGGCCGCCTGCCCCACGACGCCCTCTTTGCCCCCGAAATGGCCGGTGTGCTCGACCTGTGCCTGGGCTGCAAGGCCTGCAAGAGCGAATGCCCCTCGTCAGTGGATATGGCGCGCATCAAGGCCGAGTACCTGGTGCACTACCACGCCCGCCACGGCCTGCCGCTCTTCAACCGGCTGATGGGCATGCTGCCGGCGCTGAACGATGCACTTTGGCGCTGGGCGCCGTGGGGCGCGCCGGCGCTGAACGCCCTGCTGCGCGCGCGGCTCTTCCGGCGCGTGCAGGGTGCAATTGGCGTGGCGCCCGAGCGCACGCTGCCCCTCTACGCCCGCCGCCCCTTTTCGCGCCAGTTCGCCGCGCTGCGCCAGAGCGAGCCGAACTTGCCCGACGCGCCGGCCGTGCTGCTCTTTCACGACACCTGGACCGAGAGCAACGAGCCCGAGATGGGGCTGGCGACGGTGCGCCTGCTGCGCGCCGCCGGCTACCGTGTGCTGCTGGCCGAGGGGCGCGCCTGTTGCGGCCGCCCGCTGATCACCGGCGGCCAGGCCGACAAGGCGATCCCCTGGGTGAACCACAACGTGGCGCTGCTCGCACCCTGGGCGGCGCAGGGGCTGCCCATCGTCGGCATCGAGCCCTCCTGCATCCTGACGCTGCGCGACGAGGCGCCGGCGCTGGCGGCCGACAAGCGCCGCGCGGCCCTGGTGGCCGGCGCGGCGTTCACGCTCGAGGAGTTTGTGGTGCGCGAGACGGCGCGGGGCCGCTTTGCCCCGCGCTGGAAGACCGCGCCCGGCCGCGTGCTGCTGCATGGCCACTGCCACACGCGCGCCCTGGTGGGCAACGAACCCGCGCTGCAGGCGCTGCGCCTGGCCGGCTATGCGGTGGAGCTGATTGCGGCGGGCTGCTGCGGCATGGCGGGGGACTTTGGCTACGAGGCCAATCACTACGCCATCAGCCGCACCATTGCCGAGGATCGGCTGCTGCCGGCGCTGCGGGCCGCGCCCGGCGCGCTGATTGTGGCCAGCGGCACCAGCTGCCGCCGGCAGATAAGCGACCTGGCCGGGCGCGAGGCGCTGCACCTGGCGCAGGCGCTCGCCCTCGCCCTGGCCTAGAGCGAACTCCTTCGGGTGGGTGCAGAGACGTTAATCGCGGCGGGCGTGCTTGCCGTCGAGCAGGGCAAAGAGGCGCGGCCCGTAGGTGCGCGCCTTCCAGCCGCCGATGCCGGAGATCGCGGCCAGCGCCGGCTCATCGCGCGGGCCGCGCTGCACAATCTCGAGCAGCGTATCGTTGCTGAAGACGATCTCGGGGGCGACGCCGCGCGCCTGCGCCGTTTCGGTGCGCCAGCGCCGCAGCCGCTCGAATCGGGCCTGGTCGGCCGGGCCAAGCAGGAGATCTGGGCGCACCTGGCGCGGCGGCAGCGCCGGCAGCGGACGCCGTTCGCCGTCGCGCAGCGCGCTCAGCAGGGCTTGGCCGTAGCGTTCGATCGCCTGCGGCGTAAGGCCGCTGATGCCGCGCAGCGCCTGCAGGTCGCGCGGGCGGCTTTCGGCCATGGCCAGCAGCACGGCATCGTTTGCGATCTTGAAGGGCGGCTTGTCCAACCGTTTGGCCTCGCGCTCGCGCCACTCCCACAGCGCCTCGAGCGCGCCGGTGTGCTGCAGATCGATCTGGTGGCTGCCCTTCATGCTCCACATCGAGCGCTCGTTGGGGTCGCGAATGGTCGTCTGCAGTTGCGAAAGCTGGGCAAAGGCGTCCTGCGCCTCCTCCAGCCGCCCTGAATCTTGCAGCGCGTCGAGCAGCAGCATGCGCAGCGCGGGCAGGTAGTGGGTGTCCATCTGCGCGTAGGCGATCTGCGGCGCCGAGAGCGGCCGGTGCGCCCAGTCGGTGCGCTGCATGCGCTTGTCTGAGATGGCGCCGAAGCAGTCCTCGAGGATGGCGCCCAGCCCCACGCGCTCCCAGCCCAGAATGCGCGCCGCCAGCTGTGTATCGAAGACCTGCGGGAAGCTGAAGCGGAAGTCGCGCTGCAGCAGCAGGATGTCGTTCTCGGCGGCGTGCATCACCACTTCGCGTCCGCTGCCATCCGCTGCGCGCTCGGCCAGCAGCTCGCCCAGCGGGTCGAGCGTGGGCAGGCGCAGCGGGTCGACCAGGAAATCGATCACGGCGCCGGGCGAGGGATTGGCGGCGTCGGCGTAGGTGGTCACCTGGATCAGGCAGACGCGGGTATAATAGGCGTAGAAGCTGTTGCTTTCGGTGTCGAGCGCCAGCAGTTGGCGGTCGCGCAGCAGCTCTACCATGCTGCGCAGCGCGGCCGGCGTATAGACGAGCGTTGGCGCTTCGGTGTTGGGCACGCGCGCCGAAGGCACTCGCTGCGGCCCGCGTCTGGGCGCGGGCGCCGGCTCGTCTGCGCGTGCGGGGCCGCCGTTGTCACTTGGTGCTGCGCCGGCAAGCTGCGCTGATGTAGGCTGCGATGGGCTGTTTGGCCCTGGGTGGGGCTGCCGGTTCTGGCCCTGCCGGCTGCGGGCGTCTTGCTCTTCAGTCATGCACAGCATGGTAGCCACCGCGGCGCAGCCTGTCAATGGGGAATAGGGCCGGCCGCCGCATGTGCGCTTGATTGCCCTCCAGCAGCCTGTTCGCGCCGCCCCACCGGCCTTGCCCCACCGCCGCCACCCGCCGGAGAAATCCCTTGTCCTCACCGCCACCCTGGGACCCATGGCCGGCCGACGTCCGGCCCGACCCCCCCTACACTGCCGCACTCACCGCACAGGCAGCGCCGGCCGTGCGCGGCGCCGGCACTCGCGCCGGCTTCTGGCGGGCGCTCGCCCTCGAGTTGCTGGGACTGCTCGGCTTCGTGCTGCTCTTCAACCTCTTGCTGCCCTCGCTGGGCAGCGAACTGGGCACGCCGGCGCGCGCCGCACTCGGCCTGCTGATGGCGCTGCTGCCCGCCCTGCTCTGGCTGGGCATCTTCCTCGCCATCGACCAGCGCGACCCCGAGCCCAAGCAGCTGGTGCTGCGCACGCTGGTCGCCGGCGCGCTCGTCTATGCGGCGCTGGCCGGCCCGCTGCTCTACGGCCTCTTTGCGATTGATGAGTGGCTGCACACCACGCTCTGGAGCCGGCTGCTGGGCGGGGTGCTGGTGGTGGGCGTCGTCGAGCAGGCGATCGTCTACATCGCCGTGCGCTATACCATCTTTGAGCGACCCGAGTTCAACGAGCGGGTCGACGGGGTGATCTACGGCGTGGCGGCGGGGCTGGGCGTGGCCACGGTGGTGAACTTTGGCTACGTGCTCGAGCGCGGCGGCGTCGACCTGGGCATCGGCTCGCTGCGCATGGTGATCAACACGCTGGCCTACGGCGCAATCGCCGGGCTGCTCGGCGCGTTTATGGGCCAGTCGCGCTTCGAGCGCAAACCGATCTGGTACCTGCCCGCCGGGTTGACGGCGGCGGCGCTCCTCAACGGCCTGCTCTTCTTCCTGCTCGAGAGCGGCGACGGCGGGCTGCAGGCGGGCAGCGCCTGGGGCGATCTGGCGCTGGCGGCGGCGGTGGCCGTCCTGGCGTTGGCCACCGTCTTTGCCATGCTCGCCCGCACACCCGAGGCGCCGCTGACCGCGCCGGCTCTGCCGCGCGTTCCTGAGTCGCGCACCCCGGAGCCGCGCCGCCGCGCGATACCGGGATTCCTGGCCCCGGCGCCGATCGCAGCCGCCCTCGACGAGCCGAAGGTTGTGGCCGAGGTCGACACGCCCGACGCCGAGCGGCCGGAGGATGGCGCGCCGGAGGATGGCGCATTGGGGGAGAGCGAAGAGGGCAACCCGCAAACCGGCGCGCCGCGCGGCCCACAGAGGGGAGCGCAGGGATGAAGAGCTTGCCCACCTTGCCCGCGCCCGGCGCATCCTTTGCCGAACTGCCCACCGCCGCCGACTGGCGCCGCAACGACCTCGCGCTCTTTGCCACTGTGCTGGTGCTGCTGCTGCTGGGCTGGGGCGTGGCGCGCCAGGCACGCGCCCATGTGCAAACCGTGGACTTGGGCGTCGGCCTGCCGCGCGTCGCCTACCCCGCCGGCTGGACGCGCAGCAGCGGCGAAGATGGGCAGCTCTTCGCCGCACGCAACCCCGCCGGCTCCAGCGCCTACCGCGCCGGCGTCAGCCTGGCCACGCGCCCGCTGCTCGCCGACGACACGCTCGATTCCGTGCGCACCGACGTCGCCTTCCTGCGCAGCCGCACGCTCGACCGCTACCGCGAGCTCTCGGCGCAGGCGGTTACGGTGCAGGGCGGCACACCCGCCGTGCTCACCACCTTTGCCGCCCTGGCCGACCCCTCGCGCGACAGCGGGCTGAGCGGGATGCCCGTGGTGGTGCAGGGGCAGGACCTGATCTTCAAGTCCGGCAACCAGTGGGTGATCGCTTCGACCTCGGCCGACGCCGCCGCGCTGGAGGACGCGCGCGCCGCCTTTGCGCTCTTCTTCGCCGGCTTCGACCTTGCGCTGCCGGCCGCGCCCGCCCCGCTGCCCCTGCTGCCCAGCGCCGCAACGCCGGCGAGCGACCCGGCCGCAACCCCGGCCGCGCCCGGCGGTTTCCAGAGCCTGCCGCCGGCGGGAGTCAACCCGTGACGTCGCGCATCCGGCTGCGACTGCGCAACCTGCGGCCCCTGCGTATTCAGGGGCGCCCGCGCGTTGGGCGCTGGGCCGCGCTCTTCTGCGCGCTGGCGCTGCTGGGCAGCGTGGGCGGCGCGCTGCCGGCGCGCGCCCTTGATCGCGACCAGCGCCAGCGCGCCCTGCTCGCTACCGTGCAGGTGATCGTGCCCGACCGCACGGGGCTGCCCTTCAGCACCGGCAGCGGCACCGTGCTCGACGCCGAACGGGGCTACATCCTCACCAACTTCCACGTCATGGGCGATACGGTCACCGGCCGCCTCTTCAACGAGGAGGGCGAGGCGGCGATTGGCGTCAACCCCACCAACTTGCGCAGCGTGCCGGTGCTCAAGTACCACGCCCGCATGATCGAGGGCGACCCGCAGATCGACCTGGCCGTGCTCCAGGTTACGGCGCCCTTTGAGGACGCCGACGGCCGGCTGCCCGCCAACCTCGGCCTTGTTGACGTGCCGCGCGGCGTGAGCAGCGACCTGCTGATCGGCGACCCAATTTACGTGCTCGGCTTCCCTGGCCTGGGCGGCGAGACGGTGACCTACACCGAAGGCACCGTTTCGGGCTACCTGGACGAGGACCGCAACGGCCAGGTGGAGTGGATCAAGACAGACGCCGAGGTCAACCGGGGCAATTCGGGGGGCCTGGCCGTGAATGACGCCGGTCAGTTTATCGGCGTGCCCAGCGCCGGCCGCACCGACGCCGAAGCCGCCGGCAAGATCAGCCTGATCCGCCCCGGCGACCTCGCACTCGAGCACTTTGACCGCTGGACGGCCGCCGCGCCCGTCGCCGCCAACGCCCCGCACATCACCGGCGTGGCCTACGGCGCGGCGGTGGATGGCAGCGGGCGGGTGGTGGAGGGGCTCAGCCGCTTCGGCACCGCGCTCACCACGCTCTACGCCTCGTTCGAGGTGCACAACCTGCCCGGCGCGCCGCCGCTGGCGTGGAGCTGGCTGATCGACGGCCGCCAGGCCAGCGCCGGCACGTTGCAACCGCGCGCCGCCAACGGCATCGAGACGCTAACGCTGAGCAGCGAGAGCGGCCTGCCCGATGGGCTCTACGAACTGAAACTCAGTCTGGGGGAAGAGACGCTCTACCGGGGCAGCGTGGTGCTTGGCGAAGCGGCCGGCGCCGAGAGCGTGCAGCTTGGCCCCATCGCCTTTGCCCGCGGCGTGGGCAGCAACGGCGCCCCGCTCGAACCCGCCGGCGACTTTGACACGATCGACCACGTCTACGCCATCTTCCCGGCGCAGGGGCTGCGCAACGGCGTGCTGCTGCGCTCCACCTGGCGCTTCAACGGCGAGGTTGTGCTCGACGACGAAGCGGCCTGGACCCAGGGCGAGGTCTCGACGGCGTGGCTGAGCATGGCCCACCCCGGCGGCCTGCCCGTGGGCGAGTACGAGCTGACGATCACCGTCGATGGGCAGCGGGCGCAGGCTGCCGGCTTCCGCGTGACGGCGAACAGCGGCGCGCCGAAGGTCACCACCGTCAACGTGGTGGGAAGCGTGCATGATGCCGACAACAGCCGGCGCAGCGTCAGCGGCGCGGCCGTCTTCCTGCTCAAGCCGGGCGTGACGCTGGACGAATGGGTGGACGCCCGCTTTGACGAGCGGCTGATCTATGCCCAGGGCGCAACGCTGGCCGACGGCAGCTTCCAGCTCAACAAGCGTGTCGAGACCGGGCGCACCTACGCCGTGCTCGTGATCCACGAGGAGTATCAGCCGGCACGCGACGAGGCCTGGGCCGTACCCGCCGGCGCCTCGGACCCGTGGCCGCTGGCCGTGACGCTGCAGCGGCGCTAGCCGCGCGACAGGGACAGGCAGCCATTCCACCACCCAAATGGAACCCGCGGCGGCAAGTCACAGTTCCTCAGCACGGGGACGTCAGCTAATGGGGCCGTTCCCCGCCATCAGGGTGGTTCGCCCATGGCGTGCCCGGCGGGTTGCCCACTCTTGCCCGGCGGCGCTCGTTCGGCGGTTGTTTCTGCCCTGCAGGCTGCCTACACTGGGAGCCGTCCGTTGACTTCCATGTAGCCACCGCTGCGCGCGGCAAGCGCGCGTGGGGTGGAATGGCGCTCTGCCGGACGTTGGCTGCCGGCGACCCAGTGATTGTCCTGTGCCCGTTGGGATTGTCCCCTCTCCCGCCGGGCCACTGAGCTAGAGGGAGTTTTGCGTGTCTCGTTCACAGATTTATTGCATTCAGCGTGCGCGTACATCTTCGGCGCACATGGCGTCGGCGCACACACAGGTTGTGGCCGCACGCGCGCCGCATGCCCTGCCCCGCCCACTCTGGCTGCTGCTCGCGGCCGCATTGCTGGCCGCGCTGCTGGCAGTGCTGCTGCAGGTGCGCAGCGCTGCGGCGCAGTCCTCTGCGTGCAGCTCGCCATGGCCCGCCATCACGCTCACCGGCGTGGCCGAAAACATCCCATCGCCGCTGCAGGTGCTCCACGCCGGCGACGGCAGCGGCCGCCTCTTCATCGTTGGCCAGGGCGGCACCGTCCACATCCTCAAGAACGGCGCCGTGCTGCCCACCCCCTTCCTTGATATCAGCGACCTGGTTGCCACCTGCAACGAGTGCGGGTTGCTCAGCATTGCCTTCCCGGCCAACTACGAGGACGAGGGCTACTTCTTCGTCTCGTACACGGCGAAGGATGACCGCGAGCCCAGCCCCGACCCGGGCAACGAGCCCAGCCCCACCGATGCCAACGACACCGTCATTGCCCGCTACCGGGTGAGCAGCAACCCCGACGTTGCGCTCGAAACCGAAGAGACGGTGCTGCTCGTCAACCAGCCTTACAACAACCATAACGGCGGGCTGATCAAGTTCGGCCCCGATGGTGCGCTCTACATCGGCATGGGCGACGGCGGCCGCGGCGGCGACCCGCTCAACAGGGGGCAGTCGCTTAACACGCTGCTGGGCAAGATGCTGCGCATCAACGTCAGCGGCACCGGCACCTATACCGTGCCCAGCGACAACCCCTTTGCCGGCGCCACGGCCGGCCGCGACGAAATCTGGTCCTATGGCCTGCGCAACCCGTGGCGCTTCTCGTTTGACCGCGCCACCGGGGGACTCTGGATTGCCGACGTGGGCCAGGGCGACTGGGAGGAGATCAACGTCGAGGCGGCCAACGACCCCGGCGGCCGCAACTATGGCTGGCGCACGATGGAGGGCAACCACTGCTTCAACCCCGCCACCGGCTGCAGCTCGGCCGGGCTGACGATGCCGGTCTGGGAGTATGGCCACACCGAGGGCAGCTCTGTTACCGGCGGCTATGTCTACCGCGGCACGGGTTCGCCGGCGATGCAGGGCATCTACTTCTTTGGCGATTACGGCAGCGGCACGATCTGGGGTTTGCGGCCGACCACGCAAGGGTGGGAGAATCGCGAGCTGAAGCCGACTTCGTACAACATTTCGAGCTTTGGCGAGGACGAGGCGGGCGAGCTCTATGCCACCGACCTCGCCGGCGGCGTCTACAAGATCACCGGCGAGGCCGCGCCCGACATCTGCTCGTTTGTGCCCATGGTGCGCACCGCACCGGCGGAATAGCGGCAGGCGATCGAGAAGCGAGAAGCGAGAGAACTGCCGGGCCGGCGCGTGGCACAGCTCCTTGCGCCCTCGCGTTCGTGCTGCATCTCGCAAGGAAACCATCTCCCACTCATAGCGGCGGCTTTAGCCGTCGTTCTCTGGTGGAACTGAGCAACGACGGCTAAAGCCGCCGCTATGAGCTTCGCGTGACTTGCGAGACGCAGCAGTAAGCAGTGCGGTTTCGCGTACAGGCGCGGCATGCAGGCACCGCCGTGCGAGGACTCTGGTCTTCGCACGGCGGCTGGTTTGGCTGGAGACGCAGCACGCCCCTTCATCCACGGCGCCCGCCGCTGGAGTGCCATGATCCGCATCCTCTATCGCCACCGCAGCACGGGCATTGTGGCCGAACTGCCCGTCGAAAAGTTGCAGACCGCCGTGCTCGACAAGCTGCTCTCGCTCTGGGTCGATATGCTCGACCCGACGCCCGAAGAGTACCGCCTTGTCTTCGAGCAGATCTTCCGCTTCCACCCGCTGGCCATCGAGGACGCCACCCAGGATTCGCACATCCCCAAGGTCGACGACTTCGGCTCCTACCTCTTCATCGTCATCCACACCATCATCCTGGGCGGCGAGCGCATGGACCTGGAGACCCGGGAGATGGATATCTTCCTGGGCCCCAACTATCTGATCACCAGCCACGACGAGCCGCGCAATGCCGTCGACCGCTGCTGGCAGATGGACTACCACGACAAGCACGGCCTCGCGCGCGGCCCCGCCTACCTGCTCTACGAGCTGCTCGACCGCCAGATCGACTCCTACATCCCAATCATCGACGAGTTTGAGCAGCGGCTCGAGCACCTGGGCGACGTCATCTTCCGCAACGGACGGGCCAATGCGGTCAACGTGCTCGACCAGATTCTGACGGCCAAGAGCAGCGCGCTGCGCATGCACCGCATTCTGGTGCCGCAGCGCGAGCTGATCTACCGCCTGGCCACCAACGATTACGCCGTGGTGCCCGCCGACCTGCGCATCTACTTCCGCGACGTGCACGACCACTTGGTGCGCCTGGCCGGGCTGGCCGAAGGCATGCGCGACCTCGCCGGCTCCACAATCGAAACCCACCTGGCGCTGGCCAACAACCGCATGAACGAGGTGATCAAGCTGCTGACGATCATCTCGACCATCTTCATCCCGCTCAGCTTTGTGGCCGGCGTCTATGGCATGAACTTCGACTACATGCCCGAGCTGCACTGGCGCTTTGGTTACCTCTTCGCCTGGCTCGTCTTCCTGATCATCGCCGGCTCGCTGCTGATCGCCTTCTGGAAACGGGGCTGGCTTTCGAGGCCCGAGGCCGACCTGAGCGGCGATGCCACCGAGGCGGCCACCAGCCTGCAGCGGCGCTTGCAGGCGCTGCGCCCCGGCGCGTGGTCGGTCGCGCGCCTGCGCAGGCCGGGCAAGCCGGACGCGACGGACGCCGCCGGCGCCAGCATGAGCAAGACGGCGCTGGCCGAAGGTGTGCTCGAGAGCGACGACGCCCTGCAGCGCGAGGGCGCACCCCCTGCAGCCGCACCGAGCGCAGCCGCAGGGCGCGAGATCGAGGCCCCGCCCTTCAGATCGGCGACCTGATTGGCGCTGCTCCACCCACAGAACAGAAGACGCCCGGCCGCGTGCACGCGGCCGGGCGTCCTTGTTTGTCCCTTGCGCGCTGCGCCTGCTCAATGCTCGGCGTGGTGGCGCCAAAGCAGGTAGACGAAGAAGGGCGCGCCGATCAGGGCGGTAAAGATGCCGGCCGGCGCTTCGGAGGGCGCAAAGAAGACGCGGCCGATGAGGTCGGCGGCCAGCAGCAGGGCGCCGCCCATCAGCGCGCTGAGCAGCAGCAACCCGCTGTGCCCGTGGCCGCCAAAGCGGCGCGCAACGTGGGGCGCCACCAGGCCAATAAACGCGATCGCCCCTACCTGGCTCACCGCCGCGGCGGCAAGGCCCACGGCGGCCACCAGCATCAGCCCGCGCTGCCTGTTTACCTGCATCCCCAGCCCGCGCGCCAGCTCGTCGCCCAGGTGCAGCAGGTCCAGCCCCTGCGCGAGCAGCAGCGTAGCGGGCGCCAGCACCAGGAACCAGGGCAGCAACGCGTAGAAGTGCATCCACGTGCGGGCGTAGACGCTGCCCGTCAGCCAGTGCAGCACCGATTGCACCTGCTCGATGGGCGCCGAGAGCAGCATCACGCTCTGCGTCGCGCCCAGCACCGACGCCAACCCGATGCCGACGAGGATCAGGCGCAGGGGCGAATCGCCGCCTTGCCACGTCAGCAGGTAGACCAAAGCGGCGGTGGCCAGGCCGCCGCCCAGCGCCGCCACCGGCAGCCACTCGTGCGACACGCTGGGCAAGAACGCGATCAGGGTCACCGCCGCCAGGCTCGCACCGGCGCTGACGCCCGTGATCTCGGGCGAAGCCAGCGGGTTGCGCGTCAGCGTCTGCATGATCGCGCCGGAGAGCGCCAGCATCGCCCCAGCCATCAGCGCCACCAGCGCGCGCGGCAGGCGAATCTGGTTCACAATCAGCGCGTGGTTGGGGTCAGCCGTCTCGAAACGCAGCAGCGTGCGCAGCACGTCGAGCGGCGCAATCCGGTACTCGCCCAACGCCAGCGTCAGCAGCAGGAGCAGCGCGACCAGCAGGCTCAGCAGCAGCAGCGCCGGCGGCGCGCGCCGGTTAATGCGCAGCGACGGGCCGCCCTTTCGCGCAGCGCGCAGCACAAGCCAGGGCGCACGCGCCGGCGCCGGGTGCGCAGGCTCTTCGCTCACGTCGCTCTCGGACGGCAGGGCGGCAGGTGGCAGGGCGCGCATCTCAGAGCTTGCCCCCGTGGCGGCGCAGCTTCCAGCGCACAAGCCAGATGAAGACCGGCCCGCCGAAGAGCGCCGTCATCACGCCCACAGGTAGCTCCTGCGGGCGGGCAACGATGCGGCCCAGAATGTCGGCCAGCAGCAGGAAGATCGCGCCGTGCAGAACCGCATAGCGTGTGATCCAGCGGTAATCCACGCCCACAAAGAAGCGCAGCGCGTGCGGCACAACCAGCCCCACAAAGGCAATCGGGCCGGCCACCGCCACCGACGCGCCGGCCAGCACCACCACCAGCGCCGCTGCGCAGCCCTTGATCAGCGCCACGTTCGCGCCCAGGCCGCGCGCGACCTCCTCGCCCAGGGCAAGCGTCGTCACCTGGCGGCTGATGATCAGGGCGCCGGCCAGCCCCAGCACAATGTAGGCGCCGATGCTCAGCACCATGGACAGGTCGCGCCCTGCCACGCTGCCCACCATCCAGAAGCGCACCTCTTCGGCGGTGCGCTGGTTGAAGAGCAGGATCGCCGTCGTCGCCGAGCCAAGCATGGCCGAAATCGCCGCGCCGGCGATGGTGAGCTTGAGCGGCGTTGGCCCGCCGCGCCCCGCCGAACCGAGCAGCCAGACGGCGAAGACCGCCGCCGCCGCGCCCAAGAAGGCCGCCCACGCGTATTCGGTGGCCGAGGCCAGGCGCAGGAAGTAGACCCCTGCCACCACGGCCAGCGCCGCCCCGGCGTTGATGCCCAGGATGCCCGAATCGGCCATGGGGTTGCGCGTAATGCCCTGCATCAGCGCGCCGGCGACGGCCAGCGCCGCCCCCACCAGCAGCGCGTTGAGCGTACGCGGCAGGCGCAGCGTGCGGATGATCACATGGTCGGCGCTGGTGGCGTCGTAGTGGAAGAGGGCGTCCCCGACGGTGCCCGGCGCGATCTTCGCCGAGCCGAGCGCAAGGCTCAGCAGGCAGAGGGCGAGCAGCACGCCCAGGCTGATGAAGAGTCCCATCCAGTAGAACGGGCGCGGTCCACTGACCGCGCCGCCGCTGGAGTATCGATGGACCGTCGTTGTTGTCACGTTTGGGGCAGATTCCAGGGCGCGCAGGCGCGCCGCGAGGCTGCGCGCGCATCGGGAATCGATGCGCGCGCAGCCCCGTGATTACCGCACTGGGCTAATGGCCGGCTGCGCTTGCCGCGTTCTCGGCGCTCTGCGCAGCCACGGTCGCCAGCCAGAGCTTGATCTTCTGCACACGTTCTTCCATAGGCCGGTGCGGGCAGGCCGAGCAGTAGCCCCCGTCCGGCACCTTGTACCAGAGGCAGCACGAAACGCGGTCGACCATGTCGTACTCCTGGCCCATGTGTTCGATGTGGACAAAGCCGCGCGTTCGCTGCAGCTTCGATGGCGGCGTGGTCAGCTTCACCACCTCGGCCACGCCTGCTGCCTGGTTCCCCGCTTCGCGGCCAATCCAGCCGAAGCCCTGCGCCACGTAGTCGCCTGCCATTGCCCACATCGCGGGCTTGCCGGTGCGTGCAACGCGGTGGATGGCGTCGACCAGCGGCTCGAGCAGCGCGACCAGTTGCAGACGCAGCTGGTCGCGCAGGGCATCGGCCGATTCGAGCAGCGTGCAGTCGGCGTGGCCGGCTGCCGGGTCCGCGGGCAGCGCGGCAAAGCGGTAGCTACGGATTGCCACGCCGAGAATGTCGCCGCCGTCGCTGAAGCGCAGGCTCAGGTCGGCTGCGTCAAAGAGCGGCACGCGCTGAAAGAGCAGATAGCAGGCGGCGTGCAGCGCGTTGATGACGATGACGTAGCCGCCGAAGAGGTTGAGCCCGGGAATGCTGCGCCCGCGCACCTTGCGGCCGGCGCCAACGCCGTCGATCAGACCCGCCAGCTCGGGGCGCGCGGGGTCGAGCAGCCAGGCAAGCTCCACCCAGCCCTCGCCCTCCGGTGCGTCGACCAGGGCGCCAAAGCTGCTGCTGCGCGCACGCAGGAGATCGAAGCTCGCCAGCAGCGGATGTGCGCCGGCGGCGGACTCAACCGCCACTCTGCAAGATCTCCAGCACCTGCTCGACGGTGCTCTGCAGCCCCGTGAAGCCCGGCGCACCCAGGCGATCGATCACATGCACATTGCCGGCCTGCACCGCCGGCAGCAGCGACCAGAGCGGGTCGCCCTGCACCTGTGCGATCGATTCCTCCTCGCCCTCTACGCCCGACGACTGGAGCAGGATCAGGATGTCGCCATCGAAGAGCGGAAGCTGCTCGAGGCTGAGGAAGGCGCGGCCGGCGGTTGCGCCCGCCTCTTCCACCTCTTCCGGCCCGGGGTGCAACTCGACGCCCAAACCCACCAGCGCCGTGGGCACGGCCACGGCGGGACCGTCCACCCAGGCCGCCAGCGAGGCGCCGGGGTAGATCGTGGCCACCGAGACGGTGGGCACTGCGTCGCCCAGCTCGGCAGCAACCTCGGCCAGGCGCGCTTCATAGGCGGCCACGTCCTCCGCCGCCTGCGCTTCCAGGCCGAGCGCCGCAGCCGTCGCCGCGTACTGCTCGGTGATGCCGGCGGGCGCGATGACCACAACCGGGGCGATTTGCGAGAGCACGTCGTAGCCGGCGGTCTCGACAAAGTACTGCAGGCCGATGATCAGGTCGGGGTTGGCGGCGATCAGCGTCTCGAGCGAGACATTCTGGCTCGTCCAGAGTTCGATGCCCTCGAGCGCGGCGGCGTTGATGCCGGTTACCGCGTCGACGACGTTGACGGTCGAGGCCACGGGCTTGACGCCGAGCGCGATCAGGTCGGCGAGCAGCCAGTCTTCGCCCAGGGCAACAATGCGCTGCGGGTCGGCGGGGATCACACTTTCGCCCAGCGCGTGGGCAACGGTGCGCGATTCGGCTTCAGCATCGGCAGCGGGCTCTTGGGCGGGTGCGGCGCCGGGCGTGGCAATCGGTGCGCACGCCGCAACCAGCAGCAGCGCCGCGAGCAGCACGGCGAGGAGAGCGGACGAACGCAGCAAACGGAAAGAACTCATGTCGAAGCGATCACTTTCTGCGAACCAAGTGCTTTTTGGGATGAACAGGGCTTGCCTGCCAGGTCGGCGGGCGCAAGACAGTAAAGCACAGTTCCCGGCGCGCACAACCGCCAATTTGGGCCGGTTTCTGGCCCGCGCCGTGCGGCCTGCGTAAATCCGCTTGTTTAGCGGCCTGTCGTACGCGGGCGCGCCGGGCTTGTGCAGCGATTCAACCGCGCTTAGGTCGCCTGACCGTACCCCGAACAGCCGGTGTCTGCGCTCGGGGCCCTGGCTTCGCCGCGCCGTTTGCAATCAGAGGTAGGCGGGGTGCAGCAAGCCGTGCACCAATCGCAGACGCCCGGCCGCGTGCATGCGGCCGGGCGTCTGTGGTTGCGATGCCTGTTTGTGGCTCCGCTGCTACTCCTCGAAGCCACCGTCGCGGATCACCTGCGTCAGCCACGTCGCGCTGGCCTTGGGCGTGCGCGCCTGCGTCTGGTAATCCACATAGACCAGGCCAAAGCGCTTGCTGTAGCCAAAGGCCCACTCGAAGTTGTCCATCAGCGACCAGATCAGGTAGCCCGCGAGCGGCACGCCGGCCTGCATGGCACGCGCGGCGGCGGCAAAGTGCAGGCGCAGATAGTCGATGCGGTCCTGGTCGTTCACCCTGCCGTCGGCGTCCGGCACGTCGGGGGCGGCCATGCCGTTTTCGGTGATCAGAATGCGCGGCACCTGGTAGCCAAAGTGCAGCCGGCAGAGCAGGTCGTAGAGCCCTTGCGGGTAGATCTCCCAGCCCATGTCGGTGCGCGGCAGCGTGGCATTCTCTTCGTCGGGACCGAAGCCCAGCCCCTCCTCCGCCGCCTTCACCAGCTCGCGCGTGTAGTAGTTGATGGCCAGCCCATCGGTGGGCGCGGCGATCGTCTCCATGTCGCCCGGCTGCACAAAGTCCAGCCCGTTGGGCAGGATACCCGCCTCGGTGTAGGCAGCGACCATGTCGGCCGGGTAGTGGCGGCCGTAGACGGGGTCGAGGAACCAGCGGTTGAAGGAGCCGTCGAAGAGGCGGGTGGCGTTGCGGTCGGCGGGGCTGCTGCTGGCCGCAACCGGCGCGGTAAAGTTAAGCACGATCGAAACGTCGGCGTTGGCGCAGTTGGCGCGCAGCACAGGCACGGCCAGGCCGTGGGCCAGCAGCACGTGGTGGGCGGCGCGCAGCGCGAGCGGCCAGTCGGTCATGCCCGGCGCGTGGTGGCCAAAGGCGTGGCTCAGGATGCTGGCGCACCAGGGCTCGTTGATCGTCATCCAGTTTGTCACGCGGTCGCCCAGGGCGCGGCTCATCACGTCGGCGTAGTCGGCAAAGGCCGATGCGGTGTCGCGATTGCCCCAGCCGCCCTGATCCTGCAGCGCCTGCGGCAGGTCCCAGTGGTAGAGGGTGGCGTAGGGGGTAATCCCCGCCTCGAGCAGCCCATCCACCAGCCGGCTGTAGAAGTCGACACCGCGCGGCTCGAGCGCGCCGCGGCCTTCGGGGAAGACGCGCGGCCAGCCGATCGAAAAGCGGTAGGCCTGCAAGCCCAGCCGCTTCATCAGCGCGATATCCTGCTTCCAGCGGTTGTAGTGGTCGCAGGCGACGTCGCCGTTCGTGCCGTCGATGATCTTGCCGGGGGTGTGGGCAAAGCGGTCCCAGATCGATTCGCCCTTGCCGTCGACATCCCACGCGCCTTCGATCTGATAGGACGCGGTGGCTGAACCCCAGATAAAGTCCTTCGGAAAAGCGATACGGCTCATGGGGAACCCTTTGGATTTGTTGTTCTCGCCCGCAAGGAGAGAGCAGAATGGTTTGCGTGTTGTGGTGGGCTGCTGCGCCGACGCTCTTCGGCGCAGCGCGCCTGCAGACGACCAGGAGTCGCCGCTGGCACTCTCGCCATCTTAGCACAAAGGCGCGCAGCGGGCCGCACAGGCAGCCCGCGTCTGCCCAACGCAATCCGGCGCCCAGCCTGGAACGCAGTCCGGCAGGCAACAGAAAGGGCGGTGGGATGCTCTCCACCGCCCTGCTCGGCACGTTGATTGTTGGGGGACGACGAAGCAGCTTACTTGCCGCTGCCCTGCGGGTTGTCCACCGGTAGCTCAATCGCAATCGGCGCCTGCTCGAGGCGGGTGAAGGTGAGCACGGCATCGCCTTCGAGCGCCGGGTCGTGGTCGATCTGAACGTGGTCGCCGGTGGCAAAGTCGCCGCGCAGCAGCCGCTTGCTCAGTTCGTTCTCCACGCGGCGCTGCAGCAGGCGGCGCAGCGGGCGGGCGCCATAGGTGGGGTCGTAGCCGATTTCGGCCACATAGTCGGCGGCCGCTTCGGTCATCTCCACCGTAAAGCCCAACTCGCTCATGCGCTTGCTGATCTCGTTCATCAGCAGCTGCACAATCTGGCGCGTCTGCGGCTTGCTCAACTGCTCGAAGACGATGATCTCGTCGATGCGGTTGAGGAACTCGGGGCGGAAGAGCCGCTTGAGCTGGTTGCTGTACTCGCCCTGGGCGTGCTTGCTCTCGTCGAAGCTGGGGGCGCTGAAGCCGAAGGGCCCGCGCTTGACGAACTCGGCGCCCACGTTGCTGGTCATGATGATCACGGTGTTGCGGAAGTCCACCGTGCGCCCCTGACCATCGGTCAGGCGGCCATCGTCCATGATCTGCAGCAGCGAGTTCCAGACGTCCGGGTGGGCCTTCTCGATCTCGTCGAAGAGGATCACCTGGTAGGGGCGGCGGCGCACCTGCTCGGTAAGCTGGCCGCCCTGGTCGTAGCCCACATAGCCCGGCGGCGCCCCAAAGAGGCGGCTGACGGTATGCGGTTCGCGGTACTCGCTCATGTCCACGCGCAGCAGCGCGTCGTCAGCGTCGAACATGAAGCCGGCCAGCGCCTTGGCCATTTCGGTCTTGCCCACGCCGGTGGGGCCCATAAAGAGGAAGACACCAATGGGGCGATCCGGGTCCTTCAGGCCGCTGCGAGCGCGGCGGATGGCGTCGCTCACCGCTTCGATCGCTATCGTCTGGCCGATGATGCGCAGCTTGAGCGCGTCCTCCATGCCCAGCAGCTTCTCGGCCTCGCTCTCGAGCATACTCGTGACGGGGATGCCGGTCCACTGGCTCACAATCGCCGCCACGTCGCTGGCCTCCACGGTGTCGTCCAGGTTGGCATCGATGCGCCAGGCGGCCATCTCCTCGGTCACCTCGCTCTCGAGGCGCACGCGCTCGGTCTTGACCTTGGCGGCCTCTTCGTAGTCGCGGGCGGCCCAGGCGGCCTCTTCCTCGGCCACCAGCGTTTCGAGCGCGGTCTTCTTCTCCTTCAGCCCCTTGGGCATGGAGTAGATCGCCACGCGCAGGCGGGCGGCGGCCTCGTCGATCAGGTCGATCGCCTTGTCGGGCATGCGGCGCGAGGTCACATAGCGGTTGCTCAGCTTGACGGCCTGCACCAGCGCCTCGTCCGAGAACTGCACCTTGTGGTGCTCCTCGTAGCGGGCGCGCAGCCCGCGCAGGATCGAGATCGTGTCCTCGACGTTCGGCTCGTCCACATAGATGGGGGCGAAGCGGCGCTCGAGGGCCGAATCCTTCTCGATGTGCTCGCGGTACTCGTCGAGCGTGGTGGCGCCGATGCACTGCAGTTCGCCGCGTGCCAGGGCGGGCTTCATCATGTTGCTGGCATCCATGGCGCCGGCGGCGTTGCCCGCCCCCACCACGGTGTGCAGTTCGTCGATGAAGAGCATCACTTCGCCCTCGCTGCGCTGCACCTCTTCGATGCAGGACTTGAGCCGCTCCTCGAACTCGCCGCGGAAGCGGGTGCCGGCGAGCATCGCGCCCAGGTCCAGCGAGATAACGCGCTTGCCCATCAGCGGCTCGGGCACGTCGTTGGCCACGATCTTCTGCGCCAGCCCCTCCACAATCGCCGTCTTGCCCACACCGGCTTCGCCGATCAGAACGGGGTTGTTCTTGGTGCGGCGCACCAGCACCTGCATCACGCGCAGGATCTCGCTGTCGCGGCCAATCACCGGGTCCAGCTTGCCCTCGGCGGCGACCTTGGTGAGGTCGCGCCCGTACTTTTCGAGCACGCGGTACTTGGTCTCGGCGGCGGGTTCCGTCACCCGCTTGCCCTGGCGCAGCTCCTCGATCGCAGCCTGGATCTTCTCGCGCGTGACGTTGGCGTCGCGCAGGATGTTGGCGCTGGGCGTGTTGCGCTCGGCGGCGATGCCCAGGAAGATATGCTCGGTGCTGATGTACTCATCCTTCAGGCGCGTGGCCTCTTCGTTGGCCACATCCATCAGCCGCTTCAGGCGCGGCGTAATGAAGACCTGCGCCTGGGGTGCGCCGCCCATCGCGCCGCTGCTCTTGGGCGCGCCCTCGAGCACCGTCTCGAGCTTGCGCTGGATGACGTCGGGGGCGACCTCCATGCGCGCCAGAATCTGGTTCACGGCGCCGTCGGGCTGCTGCACCATGGCCAGGAAGATATGTTCGGTATCCACCTGGGTATGGCGGTAGGCTTGCAGGATTTCGTAGGCCTTCATGGCCGCTTCCTGCGCCTTTTCGGTAAACTTGTCGAATCGCATCATCTTTCGTCTCGTCCGTCACTCGTCCGTCACTGTGCGGCCCGCCCAAGCGAGCGCACAGGCGCCAAAGCGGCACACCGGCAGCGGCAGGTGGGCCGAACGATCGCAATACCCTCGCTTGTACTGGCAAAGCGGTGCTGCTGACACGCTGAGAGGGTATCGGGGCAGCCGGAAGTTCTCCGGGTTCTGTGCAATTGTAGGCCGAATGAGGGTGGTTCGGGTAGGGGAGATTCCCAAGCAAGCACTCTCAAACAGAGCGCAAACAAGACGCAAACCTAAGAGCACCTAACAAAACAAGGATTACAGACGGTAGGTGGTGCAGGGTGGTAGGCTTTGGACATGGCCAAACCACTCGTGAGTGATGAACTGTGGGCAATCATCGAGCCCTTGCTGCC